>JABUBQ010000010.1_pt1 | contig 24102 bp, 20 predicted proteins | sample 7240351 | NCBI WGS metagenome assembly JABUBQ01 (sample SAMN07256348, study PRJNA390944) | subsurface metagenome | isolation source: Methane hydrate marine sediment | place: Pacific Ocean: Eastern North Pacific, ODP site 1244 | collected 2002 | reverse complement strand
GTAACCGTTAGCAGCTGCTTGACAATCTGGGGGTAGCGGGCGATAAAGAGCAGTTCGTCCTCGACCAGGGGCTTATGCGATAGAACGTTGGCGTATCTCACCAGCTCCAGCACCTCGTTAGCCTCTTCTTTGCTTTTGAACGACACATCTCTAATCTTCCCCATAACGTGGCTGAAGCCGGATATGCCGCTGTACTGCCCGGCAATAATCTCCCGGCCCGTGTCCACCTTTATCGGGTCGCCCCGCCCCAGCTCCTCGTAGCCGTAAAGCTCGTAGTTTTCCGGGTCTTTCAGGACGCCGTCGGCGTGTATGCCCGACTCATGGGCGAAGGCGTTAGCGCCGACACCGGGCTGGTTGATGGGGATGGGCACGTCGAAGGCGTACTCGGCAAACTTGGCTATCTTCCAGGCTTTAGCCATATCGACCGAGCCGCCCAGCTGATATTTACCGGCAAAGTCCTTGGACTTGGTCACCGCCAGAATAACGGTCACCAGGTCGGCGTTGCCCGCCCTCTCCCCGATGCCGTTGATGGTGGTGTTGATGTAGGCGTCCTGCCCGCCGTCAATCGTCCCTTTCGCCCCGGCCAGGGAGTTAGCCACCGCCATCCCCAGGTCGCCGTGGCAATGCTGCTCGATGGGCAACCCCACCTTCTCCGCCAGCGCCTTGTTGGTCCTGTAGATGGTGAAGGGGTTATCGTAACCCAGCGTATCGCAGTACCTCAGTCGGGTAGCTTTATGCTCCTTAGCCGCCAGCCCGAACTCGACAAGGTAGTCCAGGTCGGTCCGGGAGGCGTCCTCGGCGTTGACGCCGATGCTCTCGGCGCCCGCAGCCCAGGCGGCGTCGACCGCCGCCGTCATGTCGTTGATAACGTCTTGCTTGGTCTTCCTGCCCTGGAACTTACCCATAATCATCTGGTCGGAGGTGGATATGGAAACGTTCAGGTGTTTTATACCGGGCACCCTCTTAAAGGTCGTCTCCACGTCGTCGGTGATGGCTCTTATCCAGCCCCCCAGGCGGATGGGCTGCAACACCCCCATCTCGGCCAGCTCCAGGTTGGCTTTCAGATAGCGGGTCTCGTGCTTGGTAGTGGGGAAGCCGAACTCGGACTGAAATACCCCGATTTCATTGAGGTAGATGTTGGTCATCGTCTTTTCCAGCTTCGAAAGCCCAAGCTTGGCGGTCTGTACTCCGTCACGGTTAGTTACATCAAGTAAGTAAATCTTAGGCATAATTCCTCCTTTGGGGACTATCATTTTAACATAAATCAGCTACAACTGGCAAGAATTTTGGCTCTTATCCCAAGGGCAGGGGGGCATATTTTATGTTACAATGTCCTTAATAACTAGAGGCTCAACTGCGGCTAAACGATGAGTTCTTTACGAAGACTGTTCTGGGGTTTATTCGCCTTTGTCATCATTGTAGCCATCGGTGTCATCGGTTCCAAGCAGCGCTTGGCGGCTCCGGAAAAAATCCTGGAAGGGAAGAAAAGAGGCAAAAAATGAAAGTCGGCATTATCAACGTCACCGGATATACCGGCGTCGAGCTGGCCCGGCTGCTCCACCAGCACCCCGAAGTAGAACTGGCTTCAGTCACGGGCCGGAGCACAGCGGGGCAAAAGCTGGGCGATGTCTTCCCCCACCTGGCTGATATCGACCTGTCTATCGAAGCCGAGCTGGGCAGGGTGGAACTGGCTTTCTCGGCCATGCCCCATAAGGACAGCGCCAAAGAGGTCATCCCCCTGATAAACAAGGGCATTAAGGTAGTCGATATCAGCGCCGATTTCAGGTTGAAAGACGCCTCCCAATACCAGCGCTGGTACGGCTTTAGCCACCCCTCCCCCCAGCTACTTAAAGAAGCCGCCTACGGGCTGCCCGAGCTGCACCGCGCTGAGATTGCTTCGGCTAAGCTGGCGGCTAACCCCGGTTGCTACCCCACCAGCGCTATACTGGCGCTGGCGCCGGCGGTCAAGGCAAAGCTCATCGGGTCGGATATTATAATCGACAGCAAGTCGGGCATCTCCGGCTCCGGGCGCAGCCTGAACCTGGGCAGCCACTACGCCGAGGTTAACGAAGACACCAGCGCCTATGCCCTGGAAGGGCACCGGCACTTACCCGAAATCACCCAGGAGCTAATGGGCCTCAACCCCCAGCCCCCCTCCATAACCTTTGTCCCCCACCTGGTGCCCATGACGCGGGGGATTTTAAGCACCTGTTACGCCCCGCTGGCTAAAAAATTGTCGGGGAAAGAGCTTAAGAAGCTTTATACCGACTTCTATAAGGACGAGCCTTTCGTCAGGGTTACCGACGCCCCACCCCACACCAAGCACACCTGGGGCAGCAACATTTGCCTGGTCTACCCAACCATCGACCCGCGGGCGAACCGGCTGGTGGTCGTCAGCTGCATTGATAACCTGGTCAAAGGCGCCGCGGGGCAGGCTATCCAGAACATGAACATTATGCTCGGCCTGCCTGAAGCCACCGGACTGGAGGCGCTGGCGATTTACCCCTGACTTTAACCCCACCCCCCCAAGCAAAAATCCCCCTCCTCCCGTATAGAGAAGAGGGGGATTAGTTTTAGCACTAGCTTTTATACGACGATAAACAGCGGGCACATCACCAGGGTAACGGTGGCCAGCATCTTGACCAGCACGTGCAGCGAAGGCCCCGCCGTATCTTTAAGCGGGTCGCCCAGCGTGTCGCCGGCCACGGCTGCGGCGTGGGTAGGCGAGCCCTTGCCAATGACGTTGCCCTGGTCGTCCTTGAGCTGGCCGTCCTCAATCATCTTTTTGGCGTTGTCCCAGGCGCCGCCGGCGTTGTTCATATAGGATGCCATCATGATACCGCCGATGGTACCCACCATCAGCACGGCAGCCACCACCATGGCGGCGTCATAACCAGGGATAAAGCGGAAGATAACGCCGATGATAACTGGCCCCAGTACGGGTAAAAGGCCGGGGGCAATCATTTCCCGCAGGCCGGCACGGGTGGTGATATCCACCGCCCGGGCATAATCGGGCTTAGACGTTCCCGCCAGAATCCCGGGGTCTTCACGGAACTGGCGGCGCACCTCCTCGATAATCTTGGAGGCCGTCCGGCCCACCGCCTTGATGGCCCAGGCGCTGAAGAGATAGACAATCATCACCGCCAGCAGGGCGCCGACGAAGACCTCGACGCGGGCGATGTCGACGACATTATAGAGTCCGACTTCGCCGAACTTGATGAAAGAGACCCTATCCAGGTAGGCCTGAAAGAGCAGGAAGGCGGCCAGGCCCGCCGAAACCATGGCGTAGCCCTTGGTCAGGGCTTTGGTGGTGTTGCCCACGGCATCCAGGCGGTCGGTCACCTTACGGACCTCAGGTCCCACGCCCGCCATCTGGTTAATGCCGTTGGCGTTATCGGTGATGGGCCCGAAGGTATCCATTGATAAGACGTAAGGGCAGGTCATGAGCATACCCATGGTCGCCACCGCCGTGCCGAAAGCGCCGGCGCCGTGAACTCCACTCATATCCCCCATCCAGAAGGAGAGCAGCAGCGAAATGCCGATAACCAGCGCGGTAGCCAGGGTAGTCTCAAAGCCCACCGCCGTGCCCATGATAATGTTGGTGGCGGGCCCCGTCTTGGAAGCTTCGGCGATGTCGCGCACCGGCTTGAAGCGCCACTCGGTGTAATACTGGGTGATAAAGACAATGGCCACGCTGGCGGCGATGCCGACAACGCCGGCACCGAAGAGCCACCAGCTATCCAGCATAAAGTAAACGGTAACCGCCAAGCCCACTATGGACAGGGCGATAGCCACGAAATAGCCCCGGTTAAGCGCGTTCATGACGTTCTCTTTTTCTTTAGCCCGCACGCAGAAAATACCAATCATGCTGGCAATCATGCCGAAGCCGCGCACGCAGAGCGGGAAGAGTATCCAGGCGATGTTCTCGGTAGCCAGATAGGCGGCGATACCCAGTATCATGGCGCCGATGTTCTCCGCCGCCGTGGACTCGAAGAGGTCGGCGCCGCGCCCGGCACAGTCGCCGACGTTATCACCCACCAGGTCGGCGATAACGGCGGGGTTACGCGGGTCGTCCTCGGGAATGCCGGACTCGACCTTGCCCACCAGGTCGGCGCCCACGTCGGCAGCTTTGGTATAAATACCGCCGCCGAGCTGGGCGAAGAGGGCAACGAAGCTGGCGCCGAAGCCGAAGCCGACGATAAGGTGCGGTGCAATCTCCGGGTTGCTAGCGCCGCCGTAGGCGAAGAAGATGACGGTGACACCGATAAGGCTCAGGGCGGTGATAAGAAAGCCGGAAACAGCCCCACCGCGCAGGGCGACGTTGACCGCCTCGGTAAGGCTCTTCTGGGCGGCGGCGGCACAGCGCGCGTTCGATTTAACGGCAATGTACATGCCGATAAAACCGGCCACCCCGGAGCATATGGCGCCCACCAGAAAGGCGACGCCGGTGCGCCAGCCGATATCAAAGGCGCTCAAACCCTCCACCTCGGTCCCCCCCAACACCCCCACCAGAACACCGATGATTATGGCAATGGCTACCGAGTAGATAGCGATAGTGCTGTACTGGCGCTTCAAGAAAGCCCAGGCAGCCTGAAAGATAATGTCTCCGATTTCTTTCATTTTGGGCGTACCCATGGAACGCTTGAGCACATCCCTGGCCAAGAATATGGCGAAGATTACCGTTAGGATTCCCGCCGCGGGCACTACCCAAAAAATAGCTGGCATATCGTCTCCTTTTTGGTAAATAGTCGTCAGGATTATACCACAGCAATTCGGCGAGGACAAAAAACTCTGGGGGTGGGGAGCAAGCCCCCCAGCGGATTTTTAAGGCGCAGCCTTAAAGGGCGGGAGGGTGGGAAATAAAACCTTGGGGGTGGGGCGCAAGCTAAAAGGAATTACCCCAAAAAGCATTGCCTCTTTAGGCTGGCTCTGCTATGCTTAACCAGAAAGATGGCGACTAATAAAAGCACCTTTCGCCGTGCCGATTACCTCAAGATTACCGTCTTCGGTTTTGCCCTGGCTGCCCTCTGGGGCAGCCTGCATACCATTATCATTCCCGCGCGCCTGCTCGACCTCGTGCCGCTAGCGGAAAAGAGCACCTACCTGGGATTGCTCACCTTCGCCGGCTTAATGCTGGCTATAATCGTCCAGCCCATAGCCGGCGCCATCAGCGACCGTTCCGGCTTCAAGTGGGGGCGCCGCCGCCCCTTTATCCTGGTGGGCACGCTGGTGGCGATGCTCTTCCTAACGGGAATCGGCTGGGTCGGCAGCTTCCTGACCATCTTCGTTATCTACTGCCTGCTCCAGATTGCCTCCAACACCACCCAGGGCCCCTATTTAGCCTTTATCCCCGACATGGTGCCCCCGGGCAAGCGGGGGCTGGCTTCGGGGGTCAAGGGCTTCCTGGAGATAGCCGGTGGGGTCGCCCTGCTCTATCCCATAGCCATCTTCATGGACCGCCACGCCGCGGGCGACGGTGGCTTATGGCTCTGGCTGTCGCTGGCGATGCTGGGGGCGGTCCTGCTGGCGGCGATGGTCATCACCATCCTGACGGTAAGGGAACGCCCGGGCAAGGCAGCCCACCTCCCCCTATTCTCCACCATTTTTAAGAGCTTCAAGATTAAGGCCAGGGCACACCGTGATTTCATCTGGTTCATCATCTCCCGCCTATTTATCATGATGGCTTTCACCACCCTCCAGACCTTCGCCATGTACTTCATAATGGATGTCACCGGTGTTCCCGACCCCGCCGCCGCCACCGCCCGCTTCTCCATAGTGGCTATAGCCGGCATGCTCATTGTCGCCTATCCCGCGGGTCGGCTCTCGGACCGGGTGGGCCGCCGCCCCATTGCCCTCGCGGCGGGGCTGCTCGGCGCGGTGGCCATTGCGCTCATTTATTTAAGCGGGCAAAACCTAACGCTGATAATGCTCTGCGGCGGGCTGGTGGGCATATCCTTCGGGGCCTTTATGAGCAGCAACTGGGCGCTGGCTACCGATTTAGTGCCCAAGGGCGAGGAGGCGAGATACTTGGGGCTGACCAACCTGGCTACTGCCGGCGGCGCCGCGCTGGCACGCCTTATCGGGCCGCTCATCGACTTCGGTAACAGATGCAGCCCCAACCTGGGCTACTCGTTTATGTTCCTGGCCTGCTTTATCTACTTTATCGTCGGCTCGCTGCTGCTGCTCAAAATCGGGCGGCGCTAACTAAACCAGCCCAGCACCGTATCCCATCCCCAGGCGCCGGCGAAAGCCATAGCGATATAGAGTACCGTCCGCCCCAACCAGCAGGCAATAAGGAACTTCCACAAGGGGTAGCGCAGGACACCGGCGGCAATACCGGCCAGGTCGAAGAAAAAGGGTATCAAGGAGAGGAAGAAAATAGCCAGCATCCCCCACTTCTTCAGCCACTCCACCATCCGGTTATAGAGCTTCAGCCTCGCCACCACCCCCCGCCCGCTGTAGCCCGCCATATAGCCGGTTATCTCGCCGATAGCCGCCCCCACCCCGCCCGCCAGCCCCACCAGCAGAGCCGAGGGCATCACCGCGCCCAGCGCAGCCATCACCAGGACATTGCCCGCGGGCAGGATAACGGTGGCGTTCAGGATCAGGCTGATAAGAAAGGGGGCTAAATAGCCCCATCTTTTCAGTGCCTCAGCCTCAAACCTCTCCGGGTAATTACGGTAAAGGAGAAGGATGCCTACGGTAATGGCGATAACGAAGAGCAGGGTCAGTATGGGGATAAGGTTTCTCTTAAACCAGTGTCCTTTGCCCATTAGAGGTATTGTAGCACATTAACCAGCCCCGAAGGCTAGCCCCTGTCAATGATAAACGCTGTTGTTGACACGAGGTCGTCTCTGCTATACTTTATTGACGTGCCCCCATCGTCTAGAGGCCTAGGACGGCGGCCTTTCAAGCCGCAAACAGCGATTCGAATTCGCTTGGGGGCACCAAACAGACATCCGAGGTGTCGCTATGATGATAACCATAGAATGCCCCAAGTGTGGTACTGCGGGTAGCCAATCCCTGCTCGAGCCGGACTACGAAGGCCCCTACCGCTGCTGGAAATGCCGGGAGCTTTTCGTCATCACCATAGAGGCTAACAAGGTCAAGTCCTGGAAGCCCCTCACCGAGGAAGAGTTCCAGAAGATACAGGAAGCGGAAGCGCTCAAGGCCAAGTTCAAGAAGGGGCAGGACTAGGCTAGAATTTGCCCTTTAGCTTTTCGTAGCTCTCGGCCAGGGCTTCGGGTAGCACCCTCACGTCAGCCATTACCGGCATGAAGTTGGTATCCCCCCCCCCACCGCGGCACGACATGGGTATGGATATGGTCGTCGATACCCGCCCCCGCCACCCGTCCCAGGTTCATGCCGATATTAAAGCCACCGGGCTTAAAAACCTCTCTCAAGACCCCCAGGCTTTGCCGCACCATTTCATAGTGCTCGTGGAGCTCTTCGTCGGTCAGCTTCTCCGGGCTATCCACGTGGCGGTAGGGGGCGACCATCAGGTGGCCCGGGTTATAGGGGTAGCTGTTTAGGATAACGAAGTTTTTCTGGCCCCGGTGCAGGATATAGTTCTCGGTATCTTTATTCTCCTTGGGCTTGTCACAGAGGATACAGCCCTTCACCTTGCCCTGCTGGATATACCTTATCCGCCACGGTGCCCAGATATGCTCCATCTTACTCTCCTTAGCTGTCCGGTTACTGCTATTTTAGACGGCAATCTCCCCGTTTTCAACCACCCTGTATCCCCACCTCCCCTCTCTTTTATCTTTTCCCACCCGCCACCCTTTAAGGTAAAGGGGGCTTCGCCCCCTTAAAACCCCCAAAAGAATGGAACGAAAGACTCCCGCCAACAAAGGGGGAGGGGTGGAGCACCTCCCAAAAAGTGGGGAGCATAAGAGGGGCGTCAGCCCCTCTTTTTAATAATTCTCCCCCTCTCCCTGCGAGGGAGAGGGGGATTAAGGGGGTGAGGGTGATAAACCCCCCCAACCAATTGTAAAAACTAAAGCTATCGTCTATAGTAATATGGCTATACCCAAAGCGAAGGAGGGGAGGCTTTATGACCGAAAATCCCCAGTGCGCCAAGTGCACCAGGGTAGTGTGCGACAGCAAAGCATCATTGAAAGGCCCCGAAAACTGCCCCACCAAGACCAAACAGGAAATCATCCAAAAAGCGCTGGTTGAGTACGACGACCCCCAGGTCAGGGAGTTCGCCCGCCAGGCGTCCATCCAGGAAGCCGAGTGCTACATGAACCTGCCCGAAGGGCTGACCATGCGCTACCCCCGGGTGGAAGAGGTTGCCCAATTCGCCAAAAAGATGGGCTACCATAAGCTGGGCATCGCCTCCTGCCTGGGCTTAAAGGACGAAGCCGAAATCTTAAACGAAATCCTGGAAAACAGGGGCTTTGAGGTCGTCTCCGTCTGCTGCAAGGCGGGCGCCATACCCAAGGAAAGAATCGGCATCACCGAGGAGCAGAAGATAAAGGGCCCCGGCGCTTTCGAGGCGATGTGCAACCCCATAACCCAGGCTAAAATCCTCAACGACGTCGGTACCGAGTTCAACATATTGGTCGGGCTCTGCGTGGGGCACGACTCGCTCTTCTTAAAGTACGCCGAGGCGCCGGCCACCGTGCTGGTGGCTAAGGACAGGGTCTTCGGGCACAACCCGGTGATGGGCTTATATCTGGCTCATTCCCCCTATTACCGCAAGCTGCTGCGTCAGGAATAGGAGAGAAATTTTGGCCTACCCCGACGAGATTCTCTATAAAGTCACACGCCCCGCCCGCTACACGGGCGGCGAGTGGAACAGCATCGTCAAGGACTGGGAAAAGACGGCACTTAAGTTCGCCCTCGCCTACCCCGATGTCTACGAGGTCGGCATGTCCAATATGGCGCTGCCCATCCTCTACGAGATTTTAAATAGCCAGCCCGACGTCCTCGCCGAGCGAACTTTTGCCCCCTGGGTGGATATGGAAGCCGCCCTGCGGGCGGCGGGCACCCCCCTGCTCAGCCTTGAGTCCAAGCAACCATTGAAGGATTTTGATGTCGTCGGCTTCTCCCTGGACTACGAGCTGACCTACACCAACGTATTGAACATCCTCGAGCTGGGGCAGATACCCGTGCTGGCGGCGGAGAGAGGTGATTCCCACCCCATCGTCATCGCCGGCGGCAGCTGTTGCCTCAACCCCGAGCCGATGGCTGACTTCATCGACCTCTTCGTCATCGGCGACGGCGAAGAGGCTTTAGTCGAGCTGCTCGATATCTTTCGGGAGTGGAAGAAGAACAAAGCTCCCCGAAAAGAGCTGTTGAAACAGGCGGCCGCCGTCCCCGGTGTCTATGTCCCCGCCTTCTATAAAGCGGAATACGGGCCCGACGGCATGTTCCAGAGCATTACTCCGACTGAGGACGGAGCTAAGCCGATTATTCAGCGGCGCATCGCTGACAAACTGCCGCCCCCCGTCACCCACCCCGCCGTGCCCTATATCGAGATCGTCCACGACCGGGGAGCGGTGGAGATTCAGCGGGGCTGCACCCTCGGCTGCCGCTTCTGCCAGGCGGGGATTCTATACCGCCCCCTCCGCCAGCGCCCCCAGGCCGAGGTTGTCAGGGCGGTCGGGGAGCTTATCGCCAACTGCGGCTACGACGAGGTCTCGCTGGTCTCGCTGAGCACCAGCGACTACCCCAAGATCGAAGAGCTGGTGGCGAGCCTAGCGCGCCAGTATAAAAACCTGGCGCTCTCCCTGCCCAGCCTTCACATCGACAGCTTCTCGCTTAAATTGCTGGAATCCCTCCCCGCCCGCCGCAAGACCGGGCTCACCTTCGCCCCCGAGGCGGGCAGCGACCGGCTGCGCCGCACCATCAACAAGGGCACCACCGAGGAAAAAATACTGGCCACGGCGGAAGCCGCCTTCACCCGCGGCTGGAGAAGCCTCAAGCTATACTTTATGCTCGGGCTGCCCACCGAAACCATGGAGGATATCGAGGAAATCGTTCAACTGGTGGCTAAAATCCGCGCCACGGGCAAGGGCACCAAGGGCGGCATGCCCCAGGTCAGAATCAGCCTCTCCACCTTTATCCCCAAGCCCCACACCCCCTTCCAGTGGGTGGCTCAGGACAGCGCCGACAGCTTAAACGCCAAGCACGAGGTGCTAAAAGCAGGATTGCGCCGCAAGGGCAGTCGCCTGTCCTGGCGCGACCCCGAGGTCAGCCTGCTGGAAGCGGCGCTGTCGCGGGGAGACCGAAGACTGGGCAAGGTTATCTACGATGCCTGGAAGTCGGGTTCGAACTTCGACGCCTGGGACGAAAGACTTAACTACCGGAACTGGCTCGACGCCTTCGCCAAGAGCGGGCTGGAACCCGCCTTCTATGCCCGGAGAGAGCGCTCGCTGGACGAAGCCCTGCCCTGGGCGCACATCGACCCCGGGGTAACTCTGGAATTTTTGAAGAGGGAATACCAGCGCGCCTTTAAGAGTGAGGAAACCCCCGACTGCCACTATAATCCCTGTAACGCCTGCGGGCTGGAGCGTTTGAACGCGGACTGTAAGCGGAAGCTAGGCGATTGAGCCGCCGTCGACGACAATAGTGTGCCCGGTAATGTAAGCCGAGGCTTCGGAGGCTAAAAAGAGCACCGAGCCCACGATATCCTCCGGCTCGGCCAGTCTTCCCAGCGGTATCCCCGCCTCGATTTCCTTCAACGTCTCGGCGTCGCTCCACAAAGGCTGGCTGAACTTGGTCTTGACCAGGGATGGAGCCACGGCGTTGACCCTAATATTATGCTCGGCCAGTTCTATAGCCAGAATACGGGTGAGCATAACCACCCCCGCCTTGGCGATGCAGTAGGCACCCATCCCGGGGGCGGTATCCATGGCCGCCGTGGAGGCGATATTTACGATATTACCCCGCTTTTGCTTAACCATAACCCTGCCCGCCGACTGCGAGCAGAGGTAATAGCCCTTGAGGTCGGTATCGATAACCCTGTCCCAGCCTTCCTCGTTAAGCTCGAGCAGGGGCGCCCTGATGTTCATGGCGGCGTTATTGACCAGGATGTCGACGGCACCCAGCTCGGCTAGCGTTTTCTGCACGAGGTTATCGACGTCGGCTTTCCGGGTAATATCGGCCTGGACGGCTAGAGAGCGCCGCCCCAGCTTTTTGACCCCTTCGGCCACGGCCTCGAGCTCGCCGTCGTCAACCACCCGGTCGCCAAGGGCGACATCGGCGCCGGCTTCAGCCAGCGCCAGGGCGATAGCCCGTCCGATTCCCCGCCTCCCCCCGGTGACGATAGCCGCCTTGCCCGCTAGAGAGAAAGGGGACACCACTATTTGGGCTCCTTCTCGAAAGAGGTGATAGCCACCACGCTATCGCCGGGGTCGAGCTTCATCAGCTTTACCCCCTGGGTGCTCCGGCCCTGGACAGAAATGCCCTGCTTGGGGTCTTTCTCCTTGACCGGGGTCTGGATGACGATGCCCTCCGCCGATATAATCATTACCTGCTGGGAAAGCGAGACCACCTCGGCGGCGGCGACCTTGCCCGCCTTTTCCACCAGCCTGAACGTCCTCACCCCACCCCCCGCGCGGTGCTGTTTGGGATAGTCAGCCGCCGGAGTGAGCTTGCCGAAGCCGCCGCTGGTCACCACCAGTACATAGCTATCGGGATGGATAACATCCATGCCCACCACCTGGTCGGCGGTGCTCAGGCGGATGCCGCGCACCCCCCCGCTGGTCCTTGATGCCGCCCTCAGGTCTTTGACGGCGAAGCGGATGGCTTGCCCCTCCTGGCTAAACAAAACCATGTCGTCCTTATCGGTGGCTAGACGGGCGGAGACCAGCTCATCCCCCGCCTCCAGGTCCATGGCAATCAGTCCGCTGCTGCGCACGGCGGCGAACTTATCGGCCGTCGTCTTCTTGACCTCGCCGAGTCGGGTCGCCATCAAAAGGTAAGAACCGGGCTCAAAATCGGGCAGGGCGACCATGGCCGTAACCCGTTCTTTGTCGGCCACGGAAAAGAGATTAATCACCGCCGTTCCCTTGGCCACCCGCGAGCTGTCGGCGGGTATCTCGTAGCACTTGAGGTAGAAGACCCGCCCCCGGTTGGTGAAGAAGAGCAGGTGGTCGTGGGTATCGGCCACCACCAGCAGCCTTACGGCGTCGGCTTCCCGGGTCACCATGCCGATGATACCCCTCCCCCCACGGTGCTGCGAGCGGTAGCTGCGGGAAGCCACCCTCTTGACGAAGCCACGATCGCTCAGCGTCACCACCACCCTCTGGTGGGGGATAAGGTCTTCCTCGCGGAACTCGGTTATCTCCTCCTCGCTTATCTCGGTGCGGCGCTCGTCGCCGAACTTTTCCTTAAGCTGGCTCACATCCTCCTTGATGAGGAGCAGTATCCGCTTGGGGTTAGCCAGCAGGTCTTCCAGGTAGGCGATGGTCTTGACCAGCTCGGCGTACTCGTCGGCTATCTTTTTCCGTTCCAGGTTGGCCAGGCGGCGAAGTTGCATATCGAGGATAGCCTGCGCCTGCGCCTGCGACAGGCCGAAGCCGCTCATCAGCTCTTTGCGGGCAACCTCGGCCGTGGCTGACTTCTTAATGGTGGCGATAATCTTATTGATGTTGTCCAGGGCAATTTTTAGCCCTTCCAGGATATGCGCCCGCGCCTTAGCCTGTTTTAATTCGAACTTGGAACGTCGGGTAATAACCTGGTGGCGGAAATCTATGTAGTACTGCAGCGCTTCCTTGAGGCTGATTACCCGCGGCTGACCGTCAACCAGGGCCAGCATGTTAACGAAGAAAGACGACTGCATGGCGGTGTGTTTATAGAGGTTATTGAGCACCTGCTTCGGCTGCGCCTCTCGTTTAAGCTCGATGACGATGCGCATCCCCTGCCGGTCCGACTCGTCGCGTAGCCCGCTGATGCCATCAACCTTCTTGTTCTTGACCAGCTCGGCAATCCTCTCCACCAGGGCCGCCTTATTGGTCTGGTAGGGCAGCTCGGTGACCACTATCTGCCGCCGTCCCCCCCCGCCCACGCCGTCGCCGATCATAGCCTTAGCTCGCACCACCACCTTGCCCCGCCCCGTGGCGTAGGCGTTCTTAATGCCCTCCCCCCCGCGAATAATGCCGGCAGTGGGGAAATCGGGCCCCTTAACGAACTGGGTCAGCTCGTCGACGGTGGCTTCGGGGTTCTCAATGAGGTAGCCGATGGCGTCACAGACCTCGGTCAGGTTATGCGGCGGGATACTGGTGGCCATGCCCACGGCGATGCCGGCGCTGCCGTTGACCAGCAGGTTGGGCAGCTGGGTAGGCAGGACGAGCGGCTCTTTCAGGCTGTCGTCGAAGTTGGCCATGAAGCCGACGGTATCTTTATCGATATCGACCAGCATCTGCTCGGCGATAAGGGCTAAGCGCGCCTCGGTATAGCGCATGGCGGCGGGCGGGTCGTTATCGACGCTGCCGAAATTACCCTGCCCGCTAATCAGCGGGTAGCGCATGGAGAAGTCCTGCGCCATCCGCACCATGGCTTCATAAACGGGGGCGTCGCCGTGAGGGTGATATTTACCCAGCACCTCGCCCACGATGCGGGCGCTCTTCTTGTGCGGGCTGTTAGGCGCCAGCCCCAGCCCGTCCATGGCGTAGAGAATGCGCCGCTGCACGGGTTTGAGTCCGTCGCGCACATCGGGCAGGGCGCGGGCAACGATAACGCTCATGGCGTAATCGAGGTAAGAGCTGCTCATCTCGTCTTCTATATTTACCGGTCGGGTCTTGCCTAAAGCCATATCTGGTTAAAACCTCCTAATCCTGCCTATGCCCGCTGTCATCCATATCAACCGACTCGTCGGTCATAGTCTCGATATGCTCCAGCTCGCGCCGCAGCATCTTATCGCTCAAGTAAGGGCGCAGGCTGTCCATTCCCTTGGGGGGGAAGGAAAGCTGCCCCGCCTGGGAGGGGGCCTGGTATATCTCGCGGATAATGACCGTTACCCGCTCCTCATTGATGCTGACGACAGCCGCGCTGTAGCGGTTGCCGCCCTCCATCAACTTTATCAGCCGCTGCCCGTGCTTGGGCTCGACCTGCCCCACATACTCGCCGCGCCCGTTCTCCACGTTCAAGCCCGCCCCGTCCGCCTTGAGGTACACCCTATCGCCCGCCCCCATCTTAGCCAGCACCGCCAGCGGCGCCAGGCGGTAAAGGCCGACCACCCCCGCCTTCCCCGTCTCCTCGATAAAATGCTGGGGCTCGACCCGGTCGGAATCATCCTCCTCACCCGCCCCCTCCCCCAGGTAGGAAAGGCGCTGCAGGTTCTTCTGGGCGATGATGTTATAGGGGTCGAGCTCTATAGTTCTGGCGTAGGCTTCCTTGGCCAGCGCGTACTCCCCCAGCTCGATATGGGCTCGGCCCATACGGTTATAGGCATCGACATCGCCGGGGAAGCTGGTGATTATATCCTCGTTGGCCGCCACCGCCTCCCGCCACCGCCCCTTCATGGCCAGCGCTATGGCATGCTTGCTGCGCTGCCGTCTCAGCCTTACCTGTTCCTCTTCCTGATAGGCCATCCTCGTCACCCCATCAATCTAGAACATATTATTTTACTCCACCCAGAGCGGCAACACAAGCCAGGTCAGGACTAAAAAAGGCTGTTTTTAGCCCTTTAGCTAACTTATTCTTCTTTTTCCAGCTCAAAGGCTCGGTGTAAGGCTCGGACGGCGTCTTTGACCTTATCTTCGTTAATGATGCAGGTGATTCTTATCTCCGAGGTGGAAATAAGCTGGATGTTAATCCCTTCCTCGCTCAGGGCGGTAAACATGCGGGAGGCAAAACCGGGGTTATTCTGCATGCCGGTGCCGATTATGCTGACCTTGCCCATCTTGGGGTCGCTGACGTACTCCCGGGCGCCGATTGACTGGCATATCGGCCCCACCACCGCCATGGCCTTATCCAGCTGGCTCTTGGCCACGGTAAAGGTCAGGTCGGTGATATTATCGATACTGGCGTTCTGCACGATGGTATCCACGTTGATATTGCCTTTGGCTAGCGGCACGAAGATAGCCGCGGCGATACCCGGCCGGTCGGGAACGCCGACCACCGTTATCTTGGCAACATCAAGGTCGTGGGCGATACCCCGCACCTTATTTCGTACTTCCATAGACCCCCCTCCATGAATTAGTGTCCCCGGATTCTGGCTAAAGCTGGAAGCCACCAGAATAGGTATATGGAAAAGCTCACCCAGCTCGACCGCCCGGGGGTGCAGTACCTTGGCGCCGTAGTTGGCCAGCTCCAGCATCTCCTCGTAGCTGATCTCGTCCACCTTGCGCGCCTCGGGAACGAGCCTGGGGTCGGCGGTATAGACCCCTTCGACATCGGTGTATATCTGGCAGTCCTCGGCCGCCAGGCTGGCCGCCAGGGCCACCGCCGTGGTATCGGAACCCCCCCGCCCCAGCGTGGTGATATCCATCCCCTCGGTAATCCCCTGGAAGCCGGCCACGATGACGATATTCCCCTTGTCCAGCTCGCTGACCACCCTCTCCGGGTCAATCCGCTCAATCCGCGCCTGGCTGTGGGCGGCGTCGGTCCTTATCCCCGCCTGCCCCCCGGTGAGGCTGATGGCTTCGTAGCCCATTTCCTCCAGCGCCATAGCCAGCAGCGTGCTGGAAACGACCTCCCCCGTGGAAAGCAAAAGGTCGAGCTCGCGGTCGGCGGGGTGGCTGGTCAGCTGGTAGGCTAATTTCAGCAGGTTATCGGTGTTATCCCCCATCGCCGAGACGACGACCACCACCTCGTTGCCCTTGTCCTTGGTGGCGGCGATGCGCCGGGCCACGTTTTTAATCTTCTCGGCGTCGGCAACCGAACTCCCGCCGTACTTTTGCACAATCAAAGCCATTAACTTCCGCTCCCCAATAACTTACCCATTATTTTATACCCATCGGCCACCAAAAGACCAGTGCCCTTTGCCGCCGCCTCGGTGAATTCCCTTGCCCCGTTGGGCTTAAAACCTTTTCCCCAGAGCAAAAACGGCACCGGCTCCGGGCTGTGAGTCCTTATCTTGATGGGGGTGGGGTGGTCGGGCATGGCCAGCAGCCTCAAAGCGTCTTTTTGATACGAGCGCAGCCGCCCGATAACCTCTTTATCTATCCTCTCGATAGCCTCAACCTTATCGTCGATGGAGCCAGCGTGGGCCGCCTCGTCGGGCGCCTCGATGTGGACCACCACCAGATCGTGCTCCTCCAGCGCCCTTAGAGCGCCATTGGCTTGAGCGGCGTAGTCGTTGTCGGGGCCATCGCTCACCCCCGCTATATTCAGCACCTTCATCCCCGCCATCTTACCCAGCCCCTTGAGCAGGTCGACGCCCGAGGTCAGGGCAGCATTAAGACCATAGGACTTCCGGAACGGCGGCATCTCCGGCACCTGCCCGCTCCCCCAGAAGAGCCAGATAGTGGTGGCGGGAATATCGCCGCGCGCCACACGCTCAGCGTTTATCGGATGGTCTCGGAGCACTTTTTCCGAGCGCTGCATCAGCTCGCGCAAAATCTGGCTACCCTTCCCCTTGGGCAGATATTCACCGACAGGTTTATCGGGGATGTCGTGGGGTGGGGTGCATTGAGCCGAGAGCGTTTCTTCATGCCCCTTTAGCTTTAATATATGGCGGTAGCTGACGCCAGAGTAGAAGTGGATGCTATCGTCACCCAGGCTGTCGTTTAGCGCCGAGATAAGCTCTTTTGATTCCTGGCTGCTGATATAGCCGGCGCTGTAGCTCTTCATTTTGCCGTCCCGAACCCCCACCAGGTTGCAGCGGAAGACGACCTCTCCCTCCCCGATGGCTATATCCATGGCCCTGGCCTCGATGGCGCTCCGCCCCCGGTAATAGACCCTGGGGTCGTAGCCCAGCACCGACATACAGGCGCAGGCGCTGGATGGCTCCATCCCTGCGGGCACGGTGCGCGCCAGCCCCACCACCCCTTCCCCCGCCAGGGCATCGAGGTTGGGGGTCTCAGCCAGCTCCAGGCAGGTTTTGCCTCCCCGCTCCGGCAGCGGCAGGCCGGCAGCGCCGTCGATTATCACCACGCAGTACTTCATCATCTTTCCACACGCCTTATTTGGACTAGCACCCCTCCCCACCCCCCATCTTTGCAATAGAGGTTAAATCCTCCTATAATATGGCGGACGGGGCGTAGCGCAGTCTGGTTAGCGCGCAGCGTTCGGGACGCTGAGGTCGGAGGTTCAAATCCTCTCGCCCCGATTTTTCACGCTCTTTTTTGCCGCTGATTGCCGTCCATTATAGCACAAAATGTCGGGGAGTAAGGTTTTACCCTTTTAATAGCAGGGACTGGCGTAGACTAACTTAACGCAGCGTTCGGGACGCTTGAGGTCGGGGGTCCGGATAAGCTATTTTAACCCCTTCTTGGCCTCTTCCCACAGGGCGTTCTGCTCGTCGAAGGACATCTCGGCGAACTTCAGCCCCCGCTTACGGCAGAGCTCTTCCATATAGCTGAAGCGCTCGTAAAAGCGCTTATTGGCTTCTCTAAGCGCCGCCTCCGAGTCTATCCCCATCCGCAGCGCGATATTGGCCAGCGTAAAGAGCAGGTCGCCGAACTCGCTGGCTTTTTCCTCCTGGCTCTCCGCCCGCTGGAATTCCCCAACCTCCTCGGCCAGCTTTTCGATGATGCCGTCGACATCCTCCCAGTCGAAGCCGACATGGGCGGCGCGGCGTTGTACCTCCTGGCTATAGCCCAGGGCGGGCATCTCCCCGGGCACGCTTTGCATTATTGAAGCACCGGGCTCCCTCTCCTCCTCCTTCAACTCCTCCCAGTTATGCATCACCTCCTCGGCGTCCTTCACCTTTTTGGAACCGAAGACATGAGGGTGGCGGTGGATGAGCTTAGCATTGATGTTTTGTATTACATCCCCCGTCTCGAACTCGCCGGCTTCACGGGCAATCTGGGCGTGGAGGACGATCTGCATTAATAGGTCGCCCAGCTCGTCGCGCAGCTTGTCACTATCGCCCTCGTCCAGCGCCTCCAGCACTTCGTAGCACTCCGAGAGCAGGTTGGCCCGCAGCGAGGCGTGGCTCTGCTTGCGGTCCCAGGGGCAGCCGTCGGGCGCCCGCAAACGGGCGATAATCTCGACCAGGGCGTCGAACCGGCTCAAATCCTTGGGTTGGGACAAGGTGTCCTCCTTATCAACTTTCTGGCAAAACCGCCCCGATAAAGTCGCGCTGGCCTCTCAAAAACTCGGCGGCGGATAGCGCCTGCTTTCCTTCCAGCTGCACCCTCAAGACATTTAAGGTCCCGTCGCCGCTACCGATGCCGAAGCCACCCGAGTCCAGCGCCACCACCTCCCCCGCTTTAGCGATCGTCTTCTCAGTTAAGGGCGCCGCCTCAATAACCTTGAGTGTTTTTCCCCGCCAGCGGCTATAACTCCCCGGCCAGGGGTAAAAGGCCCGCACCCGCCGCCATATCTCTATGGCCGATAACTGCCAGTCAATCTCTCCCTCGTCCTTGGCGATGGGTTTGCAGTAAGTCGCCTGGGCTTCGTCTTGGGGCTGGGGTGTAAGTTCCTCCCTTATCCACCCCACCAGCACCTCCCCCAGCAGCCCCGCCCCGACCAGGGAGAGCTTTTGGCTGAGCGAGGCGGCGGTATCGCTATCGGCGACGGCTAGCTGCGCCCGCGCCAGCACGGGCCCGCTGTCCATGCCCTCATCGAGCAAGATAATACTAACCCCGCTGAAGCCGTCGCCGGCTAAAATCGCCGCCGCCACCGGCGAAGCCCCCCGGAACCTGGGCAACAGCGAGGGGTGGACGTTAAGGCAGCCCAGCCGCGGCAGTTCCAGCACTGGCTTGGGCAAGAGCTGCCCGAAGGCGGCTACCACGATAACGTCTGGTTTTAAATCCGCCAGTTGCTCCACCGCCCCGGGCGCCTTCAGGCTCTGGGGTTGCACCACCGTCAGCCCCAGGGCTTCCGCTGCCGTCTTCACCGGGGAAGCCGCCAGGCCGCGCCCCCGCCCCCCCGTTCTATCGGGCTGGGTGTAGACCGCCGCCACTTCATAGCCGCTGGACACGAGGTATTCCAGGGAGGGCACGGCGAAGCGGGGACTGCCCATAAAAACAACTCTCAACTTAAGCCTCCACGGGTTAAAATTTTAACACTAAAACTTTTGGGCAACAAGTTCCCGATTTATGGCTATCCCGTCAATATCAAGCGAAAAGACAAGCCTGACAGACCTTTCAAGGGAAACCACCCCCCCCAATCCCCCCCCAACCACCCCTAAAAAGTTTGCCATCATCCACCCCTCCCCGCTATTCTATATATCACGCCGCTAATTTCCTCCCTCTTCCTCTATCTGAACCACGCAACTCCTCGACTGCCCGGTACTGCAGGCTGCTTTAAACAAACCTAAAGCGACTAATCTTAACGAGAGGTAAGGAACCATATGGGAGCCAGTTCAGCTCAAGAAATCTGGGAAGCCGCTTTGGGTGAACTGCAGGTTCAGGTCACACGCTCATATTACCGCACCTGGCTGGAAAAGACCACCGGCCTCAGCTACGAAGACAACCAGTTCGTCATCGGCGTGCCCAACGCCTTCGTCGCCGAATACCTCAACCAGAACCAGCGCTCCCTCATCGAAAAGACCCTCATCGGGCTTACCCGCCCCGACATCAAGGTCCTCTTTCGGGTAGCCTCGGCACGAGAGACCACGGCCTCGGCCCCCACCGCCCGACCCAAGGGTGAGGCCCGCTACACCTTCGATTCCTTCGTCGTCAGCGATAGCAACCGCCTGGCTTACGCCGCCGCCCTGGGCGCCGCCGAAGACCCCGGTCGCGGCTACAACCCCCTCTTCCTCTACGGCGGGGTGGGGCTGGGCAAGACCCACCTGCTGCACGCCGTCTACCACGCCGCCCGCGCCAACAATTTCCGCGCGCTCTACGTCAGCGCCGAGCAGTTCACCAACGAGTTCGTCAGCGCCATCAGGGAGAAGAGCACCGAGGAGTTCCGCAGCAAGTTCCGCACCGTTGATATATTGTTGATAGATGACATCCAGTTCATCAGCGGTAAGGAGCAGACCGAGGAGAGCTTCTTCCACACCTTCAACGAGCTGCACAACGCCAACCGCCAGATTGTCATGACCAGCGACTGCCCGCCCAAGTCCATGCCCCGCCTCGGCGCCCGCCTCTGCTCACGCTTCGAGTGGGGTCTGGTGGCCGACATCAAGCCCCCCGACTTCGACACCCGCCTCTCCATCCTGCAGGCCAAGGCCGAGCAGGAAAAGACCGAGGTGCCCCTCGATGTGCTCGAGTTCATCGCCCGCCGCATCCAGCAGAACATCCGGGAACTGGAAGGCTCCCTGCACCGGGCCATCGCCTACGCCCGGCTCTTTCGGGCGTTGCTCACCCCGGAACTGGCCGCCCGGGCGCTGGAGGATATCGCCGGCAAGGGACCCATGAGCGCTTCCCTCACCCCCGAAAGGGTGATAAAGGCCGTGGCTCAGAGCTTCCAGCTCACCCCCGACGACCTCAAGGGCCGCAAGCGCGACCGCACCACCGCCCTGGCCCGCCAACTGGCCATGTACCTGCTCAAAGAGGGCACCAGCTGCTCGCTGGCTCAGATCGGGCTTGAGTTCGGCAAGCGCGACCACTCCACGGTCACCCACGCCGTCCAGAAGATAGCCGCCGAAATGGATAACGACCCCTACTTAAGGCGCAAGGTCTTCGACATCCGGCAGGGCATTTCCCCCACGAAATAACCACCTCCCCACCGTCCATCCACCGACGGTAAACAGCCCTGTATTCTAGAAAAAATGGCATTTGTGGATAAATTCTCCGTTTCGGGTAAACTTCCTCCACCCCTCAGCTTTAATTCTACCCCTTTTCCTCTCGCCCCCAGACGCGAGGCCAGCTACCAGGCAGCCCGTGGTATTATTATTAGTGTTATTAACTATAGACATCTATTATTTAAGTATTATAATTTTAATAAGCCTGTTAAGATGTTGATAAAACCTTGTAGAGTAGAACGATGTTTGACTGGACTGAGATAACGGTTAAGGCGGGAGACGGCGGCGGCGGCATTGTCAGCTTCCGTCATGAGAAGTTTGTCCCCTTCGGTGGCCCCGACGGCGGTGACGGCGGTGACGGCGGTGATGTCGTTATCGTTGCCGAGCGGTCGGCGTCAAGCCTGAGAGCATTTCGGAGAAGGCGCCATTTCAAGGCGGCTAGCGGCAAGAAGGGTGGGGGCAAAGACAAGCATGGCCGCAAGGGGGAAAGCCTGACCCTGACCGTGCCCGTGGGTACGGTGGTCAGCTATAAGTCGCAGATCGGCGGCGATAGCCTTATCGCTGACCTGGACCAGCCCGGCCAGTCGGTGGTGGCGGCTAAGGGGGGCAAGGGGGGTCGGGGCAACGCCCGCTTCGCCACTTCGACCAACCAGGCGCCCCAGACCGCCGAAGAGGGGACGGAGGGCGAAGAGTATTCCCTGATCTTGGAGCTCAAGCTCATTGCCGATGTCGGCGTTATCGGTTATCCTAATGTGGGCAAGTCGACGCTGCTGGCGGCGGTCTCGGCGGCTAAGCCCCGCATCGCCAGCTACCCCTTCACCACGCTGGAGCCGGTGCTGGGGATGGTCGAGGTCGGCCGGCAGAGCTTTATCCTGGCCGAGATTCCCGGGCTGATAGAAGGCGCCCACCTGGGTAAGGGGCTGGGGCACGACTTCCTGCGCCACATCGTGCGCACCCGGGTGCTCATCCATTTGTTGGACGGCGGCTCGCCCTCGCCGGCGGAGGATATGACGCAGGTGAACACCGAGCTCAGCCTCTTCGACTCGGCGCTGGCCAAGAAGCCGCAGCTGGTGGCGGTCAATAAGATAGATTTGCCCCAAGTCAAGGCGCGACGGGAGGAACTGGAAGAAAGCTTTAGTGCTATCGGCACTCCCGTCTTTTTCGTCTCGGCGGTCAGCGGCGAGGGCATCCCCGAGCTGATGGCGGCGGCGGCCAAGATACTCCAGTCAGCGCCAAGACCTGAGCCGACCAAGAGAAAGAAGATTTTCCGGCCTCAACCCAGGCCTTAGTAAATATAGAAAGGGAATATTAGCGTTATGAATATCGGGGTACTGGGGGGCACCTTCGACCCCATCCATATCGGGCACCTCAAGGTGGCGGAGGAAGCCGCCGCCAGGTTAGACCTGCCCCGCATCCTCTTTATGCCCGCGGGCCAGCCCTGGCTTAAACTCAATAACGCCAACGTTATCTCACCGCTCCCGCACCGTCTGGAGATGGTGCGCTTAGGCATTGCCGGCAACCCCCGCTTCAAGCTCTCCACCCTGGAGATAGAGCGCAGCGGCCCCACCTATACCGTCGATACCATCGCCCAGCTGCAGTCCCAGCTCAGCGCCGGCGACGAGATATTCTTTATCCTGGGCTGGGATAATCTGAGCCAGCTCCCCCAGTGGCACAAACCTGAGCGGCTGATAGAGATGTGCCGCCTGGTGGCTGTCCCCCGCGTCGACTTTCCCCTCCCCGACCTCCCCGCCCTGGAAAAAGAACTGCCCGGTATTTCGGTAAGGGTCATCCTCTTTGATGCGCCGCGGATAGATATCAACGCCTCGGAAATCAGGCGGCGGGCGGCGGAAGGCCTTGCCATCAGCGAGTTCGTCCCCGCGCCAGTGGAAAGATACATCAAAGAGCACGGGCTGTACGGAAAAGAAAAGGCTTAAATATCCAGGTTCTTAACGCTCTTGGCGTGCGCCTGGATAAAAGCCTTGCGCGGCGGCACCTCGTCCCCCATCAGGACGTGGAAGATGCGGTCGGCTTTAGCGGGGTCCTCTACATTTACCTGGAGCAGGGTGCGGGTTTCGGGGTTCATGGTGGTGTCCCAGAGCTGCTCGGCGCTCATTTCGCCCAGGCCCTTATAGCGCTGGAGCGTAAATCCGGAACGATCAGTAGACTTTTCTAATAACTCAACTACTTTGTGCCAGGGGATATCTTCCCCTATTGTTCGTTTGTTTCTAATAACGACGTATGATTTGCCCTCAGCAAATTTTTTGACTCTTGGATAAGCAATAAAACACTTTTGGAGGAGTGGGTTTTCAAACATTTTGCTGTCAAGACTAACCTTCCCAGAAGGTAAATCAACTTCTAGCCAGTATTCTTTCTTTATGGGGTCAAAGTGTGACTCAACCTTCACAGCCTTTAATGTCTCAAACCAACGCCTAACCGCTTGCATACTCTCTTCGTCAGAAAAGTCTCTACGATAAAAAGACGCATCTTTCTTTAATAAGATCTCTCCCACATTTATTGGAATACCCTCTTTTTCAAGTATTTCTAATCCTTGCCCTACCTCTTTTAATGAATCTATTAATTCGCCTATTTCTTCTCCAGTCAACTTAATTGAGCTGTCTTTTGAATAGACGGACACGTTTCCGAAAGCCTGCTTTGCGAAGTATTTGCCTAGCCCTTCCTCGGAATAGACCCAGTCTCTAGTTTTACCCTTGCTGACCCGGTAGAGCGGTGGTAGCGCAGCTTGGACAGGTCGAACTCATCGTCGATGCCCGACCCCAGCGCGGTGATGATAGCCCTGATTTCTTCGTGGGAGAGCATCTTGTCGGGCGGCGCCTTCTCCACATTGAGGATTTTACCCCTTAGCGGCAAAATCGCCTGGAAGCGGCGGTTACGCCCCTCTTTAGCCGAGCCCCCCGCCGAGGGCCCCTCCACGATATAAAGCTCGCAGTGCGCCGGCTCTCTCTCCGAGCAGTCGGTCAGCTTGCCGGGCAGGGTGGCCGTCTCCAGGCTGCCCCTCTTGACGATAAGGTCGCGGGCTTTACGGGCGGCTTCCCGCCCCTTGGCGGCGAGCAGGCACTTCTCGATGATTCTCTTGGCGTCGTCGGGGTGCTCTTCGAGGTGCAAGGCCAAACCCTCCCCCACGGCGCTCTCCACGTGGCTCTTGATTTCGGGGTTGCCCAGCTTGCCCTTGGTCTGTCCCTCGAACTGGGGCTCGGCCAGCTTGACGCTGATAATGGCGGTCAGACCCTCTCTGACGTCCTCCCCGGTGAGGTTAGACTCGTCGTCCTTGAGAAACTTGTTCTTGCGGGCGTAGTCGTTCAAGACCCTGGTTAACGCCGAGCGGAAGCCGG
>JABUBQ010000009.1_pt1 | contig 24815 bp, 20 predicted proteins | sample 7240351 | NCBI WGS metagenome assembly JABUBQ01 (sample SAMN07256348, study PRJNA390944) | subsurface metagenome | isolation source: Methane hydrate marine sediment | place: Pacific Ocean: Eastern North Pacific, ODP site 1244 | collected 2002 | reverse complement strand
CATTCTGGAAAAGGATATTCAGTAAACCACATCAGTTATGGATAAGAAATAATCTATCTACTATGGTCAGCCAGTTGATTGACAGTATAATATTTTGTACTGTTGCCTTATGGGGTCTTTATGAAATGAATGTATGGTTTCAGATTTTGCTTTCAACTTATATATTGAAATTGATAGTAGCAGCTGCCGACACCCCTTTTGTTTATATAGCGAGAAAAATATATTTTAAATATTATATAGATAAAGATAAAGCTGCTGTAATTTAATCAACTTCCGGAGTAGGGTAGCGGAAGTGTCCCACTATTGTATATTCCATAAGCTTATCAACCTCACGGATCTCTCCGAATTCCCTGGAGATCATTATTACCAGCGGAATTCCGTCTTCATTGGTACGGGAAGAAATAAAGCCTCCTAAATCCAAGTTGCGGTTATTTTCATCAAACTGGAAATAAACTATATCCCCCGCCTGCCATAAAATATTATTATTTTCATTCTCTTTATCGTATTCAATGGGCAGTGTTTTTAATGCGTTGAGTTCAAAGAATTTTTCCTGAAGAACTACTTCCCTGAAATCTAAATACTCAGTAGGATTTTTTCTTCTTACTACATCCATCGGGTAAGCCTCTTTATTTTCTTTTATGTCATTATAGATTAAGTTCATAAGGTTATATTCCAGGTCCTTAAAAACCATAGAAATAACATCAGTCGAAATCCAGACATTTTCAGTGGGATAGCCTGTAGCAGGATATCTTATATAGCCATAAGTAACATCTGATTCGAGGAGTTCCATCAGTTTCAGCACTATTTTTTTCTGGATGTCGGTTAAATTCTGGCCTTCTATTTCACCGGGTTGATTTTCATCCGATTCTATTGCAGAATCTTCTTCAGTTACAGAAGCATCATCGTCTTCCATAAATCCGTGTTCCGGCTCTCCGTAAGATATATCAAGGATTAGTTCAGAAATAGGAAAATCTATTTTAGAAGAAAATAATTTTTCGGGCAGTTTAAATATCTTCTCCTGATAGCAGGCTCTTAGGGTCAGCAGTTGAAATAAAGCTATAATGGCTGCAATGTAAATAAAATACTTGTAGTTGATGTTCTTTCTAAATTGTTTTTTTCTGATTCTTTCTTCCATCTATAGATATATTATATTAAAAGTCAAATAAAATTAAGAGGAGCCAGCATTATTTTTAAAGTGGAAAGCATGCAAGAATTATTGTAATATATTAAAATTAAAAATTCACGGCTTAAATAGAGTGTGTAATTTTTTTATTTAAGCAGGAAGCTGATAAAAATTAATAAATTTTTATTTTTTTCTTGACAGTATTTTTTTTTATTAATATAATACTACTAATTGAATAATATAAATAGTATTGATAAAAAGAGGAAGACTGGAAGTGAGGATTTCTACAAGAGCAAGATATGGGTTGAGATTAATGATAGAGATAGCGGCAAATTCAGGGAAGGGTCCGATATACCTGAAGGAAATTGCCAAAAATATTGATGTATCGGAAAAGTACTTAAGCCAGATAATAATACCGCTTAAGGGGAAATGCCTTATAAATACCTATGGCGGCGCCCATAGCGGGTATATTTTGGGCAGGTCTTCATCAGAAATTAAATTAAAAGAAATTGTAGAAATTCTGGAAGGAGATTTGAATTTAATTGATTGTGTGAATAATACTTCGGTCTGCGGTAAAGTACATACCTGTGTAACAAGAGATATCTGGGCTAAATTGGGAGAAAAAATTTCAGAATTTCTTAATTCATTTACTCTGGAGGATCTGCTAAGGCTGCAGAAAGAAAAGGCCGAAGATATGGTAATGTACGGAATATAACTACAAAAAAGCAGATTTTATAGAAAACATTAATACTTTTATTTAATAGATAAATATTTTTAAAGAATGCTTAGATAATAAATTTAAAAAAGGAGCCGGATATTATGAGTAAGCTAGATTCAAAACTAAAATTGGATACACTTTTACTGCATGGAGGACAAATACCGGATCCTACAACCGGTGCAAGGGCCGTTCCTATTTATCAGACCACTTCTTATCAATTTAAAAGTACCGAGCATGCTGCAAATCTTTTTGCCCTGAAGGAGTTCGGCAATATTTACAGCCGAATAATGAATCCTACCAATGATATACTGGAGAAAAGGATGGCGGCCATTGATGGTGGGATAGGCGCTCTCGCTGTTGCAAGCGGGCAGGCTGCTGAGACAATAGCAATTTTAAATATTGCTCAAGCCGGTGATGAGATAGTTTCAGCAGATAACTTATACGGGGGAACATACACTTTATTTAATAATACCCTCAGGCGTTTTGGAATTGATGTAAAGTTTGTGAGGTCAGAAAATTTAAATAATTTTAAAAAAGCAATCACCAGCAGGACAAAGGCAATTTATACTGAATCTATAGGTAACCCAAAATTAAATATTGCTGATCTGGAAGAGTTGGCAAAAATTGCACACCAAAGTGGAATTCCACTTATTGTTGATAATACTATCACTCCATATCTGCTCAAGCCCATTGATTATGGCGCAGATGTTGTAGTTTATTCAGCGACCAAATTTATAGGAGGCCATGGAACATCAATAGGGGGTATAATTGTTGATTCCGGTAAATTTGATTGGACAAATGGCAAGTTTCCTCTGATTGCTGATCCGGATCCAGGCTACCATGGAATGAATTTCGTAAAAGAGTTAAAGCCTTATGGAAATATTGCATATATTATCAAAGCAAGAGTAAATCTTCTTAGAGACCTGGGGTCATGTCTTTCTCCTTTCAATTCGTTTTTATTTTTGCAGGGATTGGAAACTTTACACCTGAGAATGATAAGACATTCAGAAAATGCTCTTAAAGTGGCTCAGTTTCTTGAAAAGCACTCCCGGGTCTCCTGGGTAAATTATCCAGGTTTGGATTCCAGCCCGGAAAAAAATCTGGCAGATAAGTATTTGCCCAGAGGAGCGGGCGCTATTGTCGGATTCGGAATAAAAGAAGGCCTTGAGGCAGGGAAAAAATTCATTGATTCGCTTGAATTAATATCCCATCTGGCAAATATCGGTGATGCAAAAACTCTGGCCATTCATCCTGCAAGTACTACCCATCAGCAACTTTCCGGCGAGGAGCAGAAATCAACCGGAGTAACACTTGATTATATAAGGCTTTCGGTAGGTATCGAAGATATAGAAGATATTATTTTCGATATTAAGCAAGCGTTAAGATGAGATAAATTATTCTATTAAAGTTTGGAGGGTAAGTTTATGGGTAAAATTTTTAATGATATTACAGAAACAATCGGTCGTACACCTTTGGTTAGAATAAACAGATTGGCGGATGGCACAGGTGCCACGGTACTGGCGAAATTGGAATCATTTAATCCGCTTTCAAGTGTAAAAGACAGGATCGGAGTTTCAATGATTAATGCTGCTGAAAGTGAAGGTTTAATAAACAAAGATACAGTAATTATAGAGCCTACAAGTGGAAATACTGGCATTGCACTGGCTTTTGTGTGCGCTGCCAGAGGATATAGATTAATTCTTACTATGCCGGATACAATGAGTTTAGAACGAAGAAAGCTTCTTACCATATTTGGTGCTGAGCTTGTCCTGACAGATGGTTCAAGAGGAATGAGAGGGGCTGTGGAAGAAGCAGAAAAAATTCAGAAGAGTATAAAAAACAGTTTTATGCCCCAGCAATTTAAAAATGCTGCAAATCCTGGAATACACCAGAAAACAACTGCTGTAGAGATATGGGCTGATACTGATGGAAGTGTGGATATATTTATTGCAGGTGTAGGAACCGGTGGAACTATTACCGGTGTGGGAGAGATTTTAAAGCAAAAAAAACCTTCGGTTAAAATCATGGCAGTCGAACCGTCTGATTCTCCGGTTCTTTCGGGAGGCAGTGCGGGGCCCCATAAAATACAGGGTATTGGAGCAGGATTTGTTCCTGTGGTGTTAAATACCGGTATAATTGATGAGATTATCCAGGTTTCTAATGAAGATGCCGATATTATGACCCGTAAAATAATAAGAGAAGAAGGGATTCTGGCTGGTATATCAAGCGGTGCTGCAATGTGGGCTGCAATAGAAGTTGCAAAGCGCAGAGAATCGGATAATAAGAATATTGTAGTTGTTTTGCCGGACACAGGTGAGAGATATCTTTCCACCCGGCTGTTCCAGGAGAAGTAATTTCTTTAATTTTATATAAAATAGATACAGGTGAGCGAATATGGCAAGTGGAATAGGAATAGTTAATACAAAATATTATAATTTTGCCCAGACTCCGGATGAAATGACACTGGAGCTCGGGAAGAAACTGGGTCCCATTACAATTGCGTATGAAACATACGGCAGGTTAAACGAGAGTAAAAGTAATGCGGTTATGGTTTTGCATGCCTTATCCGGAGATGCTCATGTTGCCGGATTTCATAAGGGAGACGAAAAACCCGGATGGTGGGACAATATGATAGGTCCGGGTAAAGCTTTTGATACTGAAAAATATTTTATTATATGCTCGAATGTTATTGGTGGATGTAAAGGGAGCACCGGTCCATCTTCGTTGAATGCGGAGACAGGAAAACCTTATGGCATTGATTTTCCAATAATTACAATCTCTGACATGATAAACGCGCAAAAGCATTTGATTGATTATCTGGGAATAGACAGGTTACTGTGTGTTGTGGGAGGCTCGATGGGAGGAATGCAGGTTATGCAATGGGTCGCTTCTTATCCGGATAGAGTTCTATCAGCTATTCCCATAGCTACAGCATTAAAACATTCTCCGCAACAAATTGCATTTAATGAAGTGGGAAGGCAGGCGGTAATGTCTGACCCTGCCTGGCGCGGCGGCAACTACTACGGTCATAGCCAGCCGGAGAATGGCCTGGCTATTGCACGGATGATTGGGCATATAACTTATATGAGCGACGAGTCTATGGAGAAAAAATTTTCAAGGAAATTAAAAAATGGCAGTTATAATTTTTCATTTACACCAGAATTTGAAGTTGAGGGCTATTTGCATTACAGGGGTGATAATTTTGTAAAGAGATTTGATGCCAACTCTTATCTTTATATCACAAAAGCGATAGACTACTTTGATTTATCGTCCGGGGATAAACTTTTTTCAAATAGCAAGGAAGTTGATGTTAAATTTTTAGTTATCGCATTTAAATCCGATTGGTTGTATCCTTCATACCAATCCAGGGAGATTGTTAAATTACTGAAAGCCAGACATGCAGATGTTACTTATTGTGAAATAAATTCCAATTATGGCCACGATGCGTTTCTTCTTGAATTTGCAGAAGAGACTCGCCTGATAAAGCATTTTTTAAATAGGGTATACATTTATGAAGGAAAAAAATAATAAAAATATAAGACTGGACTACAAAATAATTTTTAAAATTATAGAAACAGGTTCAAGTGTACTGGACCTCGGTTGCGGCAGCGGAGAGCTTCTGAATCTTTTAATTAAGGAGAAAAAAGTAAAAGCACGGGGTATAGAGTTAAGAGAAGAAGCTATTTATGAATGTGTGGAGAAGGGACTAAGTGTATTTCACGGAGATATAGAAGGCGGCCTGGGAGAATATCCTGATAATTCTTTTAATTATGTTATTTTAAATCAGAGTATGCAGGAAACCAAAAAAATAGAGTTTGTCCTGCAGGAATCTCTCAGGGTTGGAAGAAAAGTAATAATAGGATTTCCTAATTTCGCTTATATCCGGTCCCGCTTTGACCTTTTTTTCAGGGGAAAGGCTCCTGTTACTCCATCGCTTCCTTACAGCTGGTATGAATCACCAAATGTGCATTTCTTAAGCCTGAAAGATTTTAAAAATTATTGTAAGGAAAAAGGAATAAATATACTGGAAACATATTATTTAGGTAAGAACAATATTATAAGGTTGTTTCCCAACCTTCTGGCTCCAAATGCGATTTTCGTTATTAGCAAATGAGTAACTGGAGAGTGTAGAATAGATGTAAAGGGAACTAGCGGTTACTTTCCTTTCCATAATCAGTCATATAACATCTGATAAAAGTAATAATTACCCATTACTATTTTTATATATTCTCTTGACTGCTCATAAGAGACACTTTCAATGAATTCATCAATATCCATATCACCTCTTTCAGAGATCCAGCCGCTCATTTTTCCTGGTCCTCCGTTATATGCCCCAAGACAGTAGAACTGGTTCTGGCTGAAATTATCAAGCTGCTGTCTTAAATAAAATGTACCCATTCTAATATTTATATCCGGGTCCAGGAGCAGATCAGTGTTATAATTTGAAATGCCTATCTGTCTGGCAATACCTTCTCCTGTTGCAGGCATAATCTGCATCAGTCCCTGTGCTCCAGCGTAAGAACCGGCATCAGGCTCAAATAAGCTTTCCTGCCTCATTACTGCCAGAGTAAAAAGAGGGTCAAGGTTATACTGGCTGCTGTATTTTTGAACAGCTTCTTTATAACCATAGGGATAATAAAGGTAGTAAAGATAATCAATATAAGGTTCATTAAGTCCGGATTTTAACTTGTAAAAATTCTTATAAACAATTCTAATTGAATTTGAATAATTGTTTGATTTAATAAATAAAGTTGCAATCTCAAGGGTTCTGACCGGATTTTCTTCAATTTCACTGCTACCCGCTTCTATCTCCAGAGATGCGCTATTGAAAAATTCCAGTTTGAGCAGTTCAACGGCTTTATCTATATGATTTATCTCGCCGGTTTCAATATAACTATCCTCTTCCAGAATATCGTATATATCGGGAATTATATCTGCAATCTGAGGATTTTCCGGATTTAACTGAGTATTTATTTCTTCAATCTGCACCTCTTTATTCATTTCCTTCAGCATTTCACCGGACGCAAAAGTATAGTAAGAATATGAATTTAAATCTATAATTTTTTTATAAAGTTCAACTGCCTTATCATTTTCCACCAGCTTCTGGCAGCATTTTGCTTGCCAGAATAATCCCTTTTCTTCCAGTGAACTACCCTTATAGGAAGATGCATAGTTGGAAAAAGTGTTTTTTGCAGAGTTATAATCTCCCGACCTGTATTGTATTAAACCAAGCTCCCATAATGCATCGGGCAGTTTATCTCCACCGGGATAATCACTGGATACCCTTTGAAAATAGCTGGCAGCATTTTTAAAATCTTCCTTTAAAGAGTATATTCTGCCTGCCCTATAAAGAGCATCGTCACTGTATTTACTGGTTGGAAAAAGTTCTACAAGCTTCTGGAAATACGAAATGGCATCGGCATCCAGATTTAAATTGGTAAGGGATCTGCCCAGATAATAAAGACTGTCATCGGCAACAGAACCTGATGGGGACTTTTCATAAGATAAGGTCAGATAATATTTGGATTGGCTGTAGTCACGCAGATTAAAGTAACACATACCTTTTTTAAATAATGTCTTACTGTAAAGCTCCTGGGATAAACTATTTAAATAATCTCCCTGCAGTATCCTATTAAATTCATCCAGAGCGTTGTTATAATGATAAATGCCGAAAAAAATCTCTCCTCTATTGTAAATCTGATTTGCTGTGGGAACGAATGGTTCAATTGAGCTATCCTCTGCAAGTTTATTTAAATTCTCCGAGGCAATTTCTGAATATTCACTTAAGGGGTAATTCAGCCATATTTTTTTATAATTTCCAAAAGCCAGATCTTTTTTTCCGTTCATTTCCTGGCAAGTGGCTAACTGGAATAAACAGTAGGGTATATATGATGAATGTGGGAAAGCAGTTCGGAAATGCTCATACTCATTTTCAGCAGTAATATAATCTTCCCTGATGTAGAACATGTCTGCATATTCCAGGCTGGCTGTTTCTGTCCATATACTGTCCGGGTAATTTTTTATTAATTTTAAATAATATTCCTCAGCCTGGTCATATTTTTCCTGGAGACGGAGGCTTTCTGCCATGTAATAAAAAATATGGTCCTGGAGCACCAGATAGTCATCCTTGATTTTATTTAAATAATATTCGGAAATGAGGTAAGAAGACTGATTTCTACATTCCATAGCCTCTTTAAAATATAATCTCAATTCTGAAATATCAGTACTGTAGGTGACGATATCACCTGTGTTAGTGTTCTTATTATCTGAATCAATATCGTCTTTGGTAGATATATCTGTGGAATTTTCAGTATCGTCCCGGGTATCGTTAATAGTCTCGTCATCGGTAGATTTAAAATCTTCAGTTTCCCCTCCAAATTTTTTTCCGAATATCTCTATATCAAGTTTGCTGCACCCCGCTGTAGCAAGAATCACTGAGAGAATCAGGATTGCAGATATTAGAAAAATAATAATTTTTATAATTTTACTGTTCATTATGTGCAGGTTATATTTGAAAAACTAAAAGAGATTTTACTCTACAATAGTCTTATTGTAAATTAAACCAATATTTGGATATAAACAAATATTAAAAATGCTTTAAATATTTTTTTTGTTAAAATTACAATATTAATATAAAATATATTTTAAGTTTTTTAGTAATTAAAAGATGAAACTATAAAAAATCTTAGTTCGTTTTTAATGAATGTAACAATTGTTAAAGAAAGGAATTTAAATGAAGAGCATGAAAATTATATTAATAATTGTTGGTGTAGCGGTATTTGCGTTGGGCATATTGGGAGCCGGGATTCCCGGTATGGCTATAGGTTCCGTACCGCTATGGATGGCTCTTGTTGAGATGGTTATAGGAGCTGCAGCCATACTCGCAGGTGCGATAGCTAAAGAATAGGATATATGAATATTCCTCCTGCGGCAAACAAGCTGGTCGTAAGTTTCTTTTAGTTTATATTAAGAATAAAGTCCCGGATTTACCCGGGGCTTTATTCTATCGGTTAATTATTTTTTACAGACTTTAAATTCAACCCTTAGAGATTTTCTTCAAATTCCATGGAAAAATCAATGGCTGGTGCCGAATGGATAATCAATCCCACTGATATTATATCAACACCTGTTTTGCATATCTCTTCAAGATTTCTGAGATTAATGTTTCCTGAAGCCTCTGCCGAGCAGGAGCTGCCCCCCTTTTCCCTTATGATTTTAACTGCCCTTCCTATCTGGTCAGTATCCATATTGTCAAGCATTATGATATCTGCTCTGCTGGTTATTGCTTCATCAAGCTGGTTAAAATCTTTGATTTCTACTTCGACTTTTAGAGTATGGGGAACATTGGTCCTGATACTTTCTATAGCCTTTGAAATCCCGCCTGCAGCAGCTATATGATTGTCTTTAATAAGTATACCGTCAAAAAGGCCAAAACGGTGGTTATAACCACCGCCGCAGAGTACGGCATATTTTTCAATTTTTCTTAAACCCGGCTTTGTTTTCCTGGTATCTACAATTTTAACCTTATAGGGCTTTGCAATTTTTACAAATTTACTTGTAAGAGTGGCTATTCCCGACATATGCTGGATGAAATTAAGACAGATTCGCTCAGCCTTTAAAATTGACAGGGTTGATCCGGTAATATTGCAGACTCTATCCATATATTCCAATCTATCTCCGTCATTTTTCAATTTGTCAATTTTTATGCTTCTGTCGATTTCTTCAAGCACAAAGCCTGCCACATCCAGGCCGCTTAATATGGCGCCACCGGCTTCCTTGAATATAATATATGAAAATGAATTTTTATCCGGTGGGATTAAATATTTAGAAGTTATATCTCCAAAACCATCCATATCTTCGGAAATAGCTCCTTTTATAATATCTATTACTTCATTTTTTAAAATCTTATTTTCCATATTTTGTCCTGTTACTTTTAAACATCTTTAAAATATACTTTATTCTGCTTTAGTATTATATGTTTTTTCCAGTTTTTGTCATCTTTATACGGGAAATCATTTCTCTGGTGTGTCCCTCTGCTTTCTTCTCTTAAGCTTGCCGCTTTTATTATAAGGCTGGCTACGGCGAGCATATTGGCAAACTCAAGTATGTTCTTATCTCTTTTGTTATAAAGATACCCGCTATTTATGTGAAAGTCTACAAATTCTCCTGCTTCTTTCAGGCTCCGCGCATCCCGCAGTATGCCGACTTTCTTGGTCATAATATTTTTCAAGTCTGAAATAAAAGTTTTTATATACAGCTTATTATCATTGAATTTATCAGCTTTGCTTTTTTTTATTTTAGCTTCATCCAAAAGCTTATTTATACATTCAATTGCTTTATTTTCATCCTCCGGGTTTTTTTGCTCCAGTTTTTTTTCTATGTCTTTATATATTTTCCAGCCATATACCAGACCTTCCATAAGAGAATTGCTTGCCAGCCTATTTGCACCATGCGCTCCTGTTGAAGCAGCCTCACCGCAGCAATACAGACTTTCTATATTTGTCTTTCCCTTGTAGTCAGTTTTAATTCCACCGTTTAAGTAATGCTCGGCTGGAGATACCTTGATTAAATCTTTTTTTAAGTTCAGGCCATTTTCCCTTAGTTTTGAGATTATATTGGGAAAGCGTATTTTGAGGTGACTTTCAGGAATATGTGTAGCATCAAGATAAACATAATTACAACCGCTCTTATCCATTACTCTTATCATTTCCTTTACCACTATATCTCTTGGAGCCAGTTCCGCTCTCGGGTGCCTGCCGACCATAAATCTGTTTCCATGATAGTCCCTGAGGTAAGCGCCTTCTCCCCTTAAGGCTTCACTTATCAAAAATAGTTTTGAGTCTTTTGTTTTAAATACTGTGGGGTGAAACTGTACAAATTCTATATCCATAATAGAGGTTCCTGCCCTGTATGCTATGGCAATACCATCTCCGGTTGATATTGGAGGGTTTGTGGAAAGATCATAAATCTGACCAATCCCACCGCTTGCAATTACAATATTGGAAGCAGGGTGTATTTCAATCTTACCGGTATTTATATCCATACCAAGAACCCCCATACATTTGTTCTTATAAACTAATATATCCAGAACAAAATATTCAGGAAAGAAATTTATCTGTTTTAAGCCCTTTGAGTGAGAAACTAATTTTTTCTCAAGCTCTTCTCCGGTAGCATCTCCTCCGGCATGAAGAATCCTGGGATAGCTGTGCCCTCCTTCAGTGGTCAGGCTTATCTCTCCTTCAGAAATGTCAAAATTTGTACCGATTTCTATCAGGTCCTCTATCATTTTTGGTGCAGTTTTCACAAGTATTTCTACTGCCTTTCTGTCACAGAGGCCCTGACCGGCGGTTATGGTATCTTCATAATGGTTTTTCCAGAAATCGGGTTTTTTAATTGCTGCGGCAATACCACCCTGGGCATACCAGGTTGTTGAATCAGAAAGAGAACTTTTCGTAAGCACTTTTATATTATTATTTTTTGCCAGTCTCATTGCAGTAGAGAGACCTGCAATTCCACTGCCGATAACAATACAATCGCAGTATTTGTGAATTTTCTGGCAAAATGATGGACTTATTAAATATCCTGGTAACATAATTTATTTTATGGCTATCATCCTGTCAATAGCCGATCTAGCTTTTTGAATGATTTCTTCCGGTAATTTTATTTCATATCTCTCATCTTCCAGTGACCAGAGAACCTTTTCAAGGTTTATAAGCTTCATATTGGGGCATATGGCTTTGCTGGTGGCGGGATAGAAAGTCTTATCCGGATTCTCTTTTTTTAGTCTATGCAATATTCCAATCTCTGTTCCGATTATAAATTTCTTTTTTTCACTGTTTTTTATATATTTTAACATCCCTCCGGTAGAAGCCACTTTATCAGCGATACTTATTACATCCGGTGTGCATTCCGGATGTACTATAACTGCAGCACTCAGGTGTTCTTTTTTAAGCTGAATGATTTCTTTAAAATTAATCATAACGTGGGTGGGACAATATCCATTCCATAATATAAGTTTTCTGCCTGTCTGGCTCTGAGCGTAATTTCCCAGGTACTTATCCGGTATAAATATTATTTCTTGGTTTTTAGGAATGGATTTTATTACATTTACTGCATTTGAAGAGGTACAGCAGATATCACTTAAAGCTTTAACTTCAGCAGTGGTATTTACATAACACACTATAACAGCATCAGGGTGTTCATTTCTTAGCTTCTTAAGCTGAGTTGCGCTAATCATATCAGCCATCGGGCAGCCGCTGTTTTTATCCGGGAGAAGAATTTTTTTAGCCGGAGATAATATTTTAGCAGTTTCAGCCATAAAATGTACCCCACAGAATACTATAATCTTGCCCTGTGCTTTTGATGCCTCTATGCTTAACTCGAGAGAATCTCCCACAAAATCCGCAATATCCTGTACTTCGCCAATTTGATAGTTGTGAGCCAGTATAATGGCGTTCTTTTTTGTTTTTAGTTTGATAATATTATCAAAAAGCTCCATATTTATATTCATATTTTTTTCCTCTTATACGGTAGGGACGCTTTTGTTATTTTAAAACAACATTTATAAAATTAAAATAAGCACTTTATTATATTTAAAAACAGAATCAGTATTTTTCTATCTGATAATATAGAATCGGCGAAAAAAGAAATTAAAAAAAGCTTATCAACTTGAAAGATTTATTTATTTTTCTTTTAATGCTATTATTCCAGATTCAGATATATTTAATTGAAATTTAAAATACCTTTATAATTTTAGTGGGGATAATTTCTTGAAGCTGATTATAAGCGAAAAAGAGATAGCTGCTAATAGAATTGCGCATATACTTGCCGGAAACGGTGTGGACAAGGAGAAAATATGCGGGGTTCCAGTCCATCACTTCAAGATTGATAGTGAGGATTACAGGGTTATCGGGCTTAAAGGTCATATACTGAAAGTGGATTTTCCGAAGGAATATGCAAACTGGTTTAAAGTAGACCCGGTAGAGCTTATTAATGCTGAAATAGAAAAATTTCCCATCCAGAAAAAGATAATTCAGGCACTGAATAAAATTTCCAGTGATGCTGATGAGATTATCATAGCCACAGATTATGACAGAGAAGGTGAGCTTATCGGCTATGATGCAATGCAGCTGGTAAAAGAAAAAAACGCTCTTGCTCCTGCAAAAAGAGCAAAGTTTTCAGCAATTACTCCAAAAGATATAAACCAGGCATTTTCAAAACTGGGAAAAATTGATCTGGATCTTGCTTTTGCAGGAAGGGCAAGGCAGGATATTGACCTGATATGGGGAGCAACACTGACACGCTTTATATCCCTTGCCACCTATCAGATTAAGGATAAATTTCTTTCGGTGGGAAGAGTACAGACTCCCACTCTTACCCTTATTGCAGATAGAGAGCTGGAAATAAAATCATTTATCCCCACTCTTTATTGGGTTGTAAATGTAAAGCTTAAAACAGAATCCGGTGAGGAATTTGAAGCCACTCATAAGAAAAAAAGATTTTTAAAGAAAGAAGATGCACAGGGTGTTTTTATTAAGCTGGGTGACAGGGGAACTGTCCTGGAAATAAATGAAAGCATTAGAGATGTAAAACCCCCAACGCCTTTTAACACTACTGCCCTTATAATAAGCGGAAGTTCAATTGGCTTTACTGCATCAAAGACTATAAATATTGCTGAAAACCTGTATATGAACGGTTATATAAGTTATCCCCGGACTGACAATACGGTTTATTCTTCCTCGATAGATGTAAAAGAGATCGTAAGAATGCTTGGCAGTTCCGGTGAATATTCCCGGATGTCTGAAGCTGTCCTTGCGCAGAAGAAGATAGTAGCAAGCAGGGGCAAAAAAAGATCAACAGATCATCCGCCAATTTACCCTACATCGGTTGCCCAGAAGAAAAAACTGAGTAGTGATGAGTGGAAGCTGTATGATCTGATTGTAAGAAGATTTATGTGCACCCTGCTTCCTGAAGCAAAGATTAAAATTATAACCACATATATTGATATAAATGGAGAGCCATTTATTGCTAACGGCTCCAACATTATAGATGAAAGCTGGATAAAGTTTTATCCGTACTATAAGCATAAAGATGTTTTTATTCCCCGGCTTAAAGAAGAACAAATAATAACTGTCACCGGTAAAGAATTGCTGGATAAAGAAACCAAACCACCTGGAAGGTATACCCAGGGAAGACTGGTTGAAAAAATGGAAGAACTTGGTCTGGGTACAAAGGCAACCCGCCATACAATTATACAAAACTTAATCCTGAGAGGATATGTAAGTGGAAATCCTCTCCAGCCTTCTGAAAAAGCTATTGCAGTAGTCAGGATGTTAAAAAAACATGCTGAAAAGATATCATCCCCGGATATGACTTCAGAGCTGGAAATGTATATGGATGGTATTGTAAACGGGGATGAGACTAAAGAGGATGTTGTGGATAGGTCAAGAAAGATGTTAAGTGAAGTAATGGCTGTTCTTCAAAATGAAAAGGATGAGATATCACAGGAGATAAAAAAAGGAATCAGAGAAGATCTGGTAGTAGGTAAATGTCCGGGTGAAAATTGTAATGGGGATTTAATTGTTAGAACCGCAAGAAAAACAAAGAAAAGATTTATAGGATGCAATGCTTATCCCGGGTGCAGAACTACATTTTCACTTCCGCAGAAGGGTCTTTTGGTTACGATAAGAGAAGAGTGTAAGCATTGTGGGTATCCTATAGTTAAAATTATAAATAAAGGGAGAAAACCCTGGGATTTATGTATAAATCCGGATTGTTCTGGAAAAGATGAGAAATATAGAAACTACAACAATAATAAAGGAAGTGAAAAGGCTTCTGATTGAAGCAAGTTTTAATCTTCCTTGTGATATTATAGAGGCTGTTAAGAGCGCTGCTAAAAAAGAGATTAGTGAGAGAGCTAAAAAAATCCTTGAACTTATTTTAGAAAATGCAAAAATTGCAAAAAAACAAAAACTCCCCTTGTGCCAGGATTGCGGCCTGGTTTATATTGATCTTGATATTGGTCCTGATATCTGTATTAGGGACAGCAGCAGATTAAATAGCTTATTGAACCAGGCAGTAGCAGATATTTATACCAGTAATTATCTTAGAAAATCAATAGTTTCTGATCCGTTATATGAGAGAAAAAATACTTCAGGTAACACCCCCACTATCATTAGTACCAGTTTTACTTCCAGTCCCGGTCTTCATATAAAAATATATTTAAAAGGAGGAGGCAGTGAAAATTGTTCCTATCTTTATATGCTGAATCCATCAACCGGAGAGGATGAAATAATTGAGTTGGTTTTGAATGTGGCAAAAAAGAATGTTACTAAATGCTGCCCACCGGTAATTGTTGGTATTGGAGTTGGCGGGACGTCTTCAGAAGTGGTCAAACTTGCAAGAGCAGCCAGCTTTAGAAATCTAGAGATTAGGAATCCGGATAAAAGATACAGGCAGTTAGAAAAGAAAATACTGGACGCAATAAATGAGACTGGAATAGGACCACAGGGTCTGGGCGGAAAAACAACTGCTCTGGTCTGCAATATAGAGTATGCTCCCTGCCATATGGCTACTCTTCCGCTGGCAGTTTTTATGAGCTGTCATTCCACAAGAAGGGCTGACTCAAAAATATCGCCGCCATAAATATCATAAGCCACAAAAAGAGGCAAATCTTTTACTACTATCTCGTGAACTGCTTCTGCCCCCAAATCACTATATGCAATGATTTTAATATCTTTTACTTTCGTAGAAAGATAGGCGGAAATGCCTCCTACTGATACAAGATAGACAGACTTATATTTTTTTAGAAGTTCCTTTATCTTATCGCTTCTCCTGCCTTTTCCTATCATTGCTTTAAGTCCTGTCTTAAGCAGTGGTTCGGTTAAATCATCCATTCTGGCGCTGGTGGTGGGACCAATACTTCCGCTCTTTTTGCCGCGAGGGGTCGGTGAGGGACCCACATAAAATACAGTCTTATTTTTTAAATCAAAGGGCAATTTTTTATGGTGCCTGATAGCTTCAACAATTCTCTTGTGAGCTGCATCTCTGGCTCCGAGCATAATACCACTTAAGTAAACGGTATCTCCGGCTTTTAATTTTCTGATCTTTTCTTCTGTCAGCGGTGTAGATAATCTGTAAGTATTGCCACTCATTTTTTAACGGTCTTCCTAATCCTTCCAGTTTTACTCATCATCAGTATTAAAATATCTGTCTCTTTTAAAATAATTGTCATAGGAATATAGAGGTTTTCCGGTAGGAGGTGGTTTTTTACTTCTCCGTGAGCTAAAGACTAACATGAAAATTATAAAAATTATAAATAAGCCAATAATACCTAAAATTACAATTAAAAAATAGGTTAGCAGTTTTGTTTTCCTGCCTTCTATATATAATTCTTTATCATCGCCATATTTTATATTCCATATGGCAATGTTATTATCCACGATTATATCTGCATTGTGGCTGGTTATTTTTACAGGAAATTTTACCCGATATGTTATATTTAAAATATTACTGTCTGCTTTAGCCAGATCATTAATCCGGTTGTAGTCAGAATTTATATCTGAAGAGGTAAGGAGTATCTCGTCTATTTTCATATCTATATAATCTTCAAAGAAATATTCGCTATGGAAGAAATAAGGAACTATTTCCAGTTTGGCCAAGAATTTTTCAGGAGGAGTTTCAGAGAAATTATCTATGGAAATATACTGGAGAAAGTTTATGTCTTCAAAACTAATAGTGGAACTGAAGTGGGTATAGTCTCCTTCTTCAAAAGTGTTATATTCTCCTTCAGGGAGGTGACTTTCAAGTGTTTCATGTATTTTATCAGAAATGGATTGATTCTGGCCCAGGATCACATCGCTCTTCTGGATATACTCTGTTTTAACTGCTATATCAATAGTTCTGGTGCCGGAACAGTCAGAATTTACCTGGGTAAAGGTATCAACTAAAGTCTCGTCGCAGGAAGAAATGAATGGGATCATAAATAGGAATAAAATTAAAATTGTTAAAATTTTTAAATATTTTGATTTTATCATGGTCCTTTTATCACATTTATAAATAATTCTAACATATCGAATATTAATATTGTAGAAAAAGTTAGCTGTCTGTTTTATTCTACAGTAACTTTACTGCTTTTTCGAGATATGGCAGCGTTCCTTCGTAACGGCCTAAATTATAAAGGATGGTACCAGGCCAGTGGTAATTTAATATATCCGATGATATATTGTCCTGCATAAACAAAAATGAAACTAAAATTGGTTTGTTGACGTATATAATTAATGTGTTAGCATATTGAAATAATAATAAAAGATGGTCTTTGTCTAATAGGGCATTAATAATTTTTAAATTTTTAAAGCTTCTTAAATTATAATACCAGAGATAATCTAGAAGGGTTCAGTGGATTAATAGTGGGTTTATATATAGGTTATGATATAGGGTCAATTAGTGTCAACAGGGTAATCATAAATGAAAAAAAAGAAATAGTGGAAATCCTGCCATATGCAAGACACTTTGGAGAACCTGTAAAATCAGTGAAAAAAGATATTGAATCAATATGTAAAAGCAATTACAGAGATAAAATAACTGGTATAGGAATTACTGGCTCGGGAGGAAAGGAAATTGCCTCACTGCTTGGCCTTAATTTTATTAATGAAATAGAAGCCATAGTTAGCGCTGTAAAATTTTTATACAGGAATGCAAAAACTGTTATAGAAATTGGCGGACAGGATTCCAAATTCATCGATCTTGTCTATGGTGATTATGCAATGAATGAGCTATGTGCGGCAGGCACAGGAGCTTTTCTCGACCAGCAGGCTTCAAGGTTTGACCTGACTATAGAAGAATTTACCAGGTTAGCATTAAAGTCAAAAAATCCATCAACCATTGCCGGCAGATGCAGTGTGTTTGCAAAAACAGATATGATACATCTCCAGCAGGAAGCAGCAAGCGATGAGGATATTATTCTTGGTTTATGTTACGCAATGGCCAGAAGTTTTAAATCAGGGATCGTCAAGGGTAATAAATTTGTACCTCCAATAATATTCTGCGGCGGGGTATCTTTTAACCAGGCTATGATTAAAGCCTTTGAAGATACGTTGGGGAAAAAAGTATTAATTCCAGAGCACAGGGCATCTATAGGGGCTATTGGGGCTGCAATAAGTTTAAGCTCAAAGGTAATGGTAGAGGATTTAAATATTTCCGGATTAGCAGATAAATTAGATGACTATCTTAGAAATTTTAAATATAGGAGAGAAACATTTGCTCCCCTTGTTCTGACTGAATCCAAACTGCCTTCTAAAAAAACTCTTAAATATAGTTTTGGCAATAAGAAAGCCGACGCCTATATTGGTATAGATGTCGGTTCAATAAGCACTAACGTTGTGGCTATAGATGAAAACAAAAAACTTATTGAAAAATGTTACCTGCGGACAGCCGGAAGGCCCATAGAGGCGGTACGAAAGGGAATTGAGATCATTGGCAGTAGAGTTGGGGATAGAATCAATGTTAAAGGTGTGGGTACCACAGGTTCCGGTAGGTATTTAATAGGGGATTTTGTAGGTGCGGATATGGTAATAAATGAAATAACCGCCCAGGCCACGGCGGCGGCTGATATTGACAGCCTGGTTGATACTATCTTTGAAATCGGCGGCCAGGATTCAAAATTTATATCACTGGAAGATGGAGTGGTAGTTGATTTTGAGATGAATAAAGTTTGCGCTGCCGGCACAGGTTCCTTTCTGGAAGAGCAGGCTGAAAGGTTTGATATAAAAATTGAGGATTTCGGGGACATAGCGCTTAAAGCAGAGAGTCCTTTAAATCTGGGAGAGCGCTGTACTGTTTTTATGGAAACCAATGTTTATTCACATTATCAAAAGGGCGCCGGCATTGAAGATATCCTGGCCGGTCTTGCTTATTCTATTACCATGAATTATATAAACAGGGTAGTTGGGAGGAAAAAAATAGGTAAAAAGATTTTCTTCCAGGGTGCGGTTGCATTCAACAGGTCAGTTATAGCTGCTTTTGAAAATTATCTGGACAAAGAAATAATCGTACCTGAAAATCATGAAGTAACCGGAGCAATAGGGGCAGCAATTAAAGTGCTTAAAAATTCCCATAAAAAGACAAAATTCAGAGGATTTGAAAATATATCTAAAGTAAGTTACTCCCATAGTTCTTTTGAGTGCAAGGGTTGCGCCAACAGATGTGAGATAAAAAAGATTTCTATTAAAGGGCAGCCTTCATTATTTTATGGCGGCAGATGTGAAAAATATGAAAAGGGAGACTCAAAAAGTAGCGATATTCCGGATTATTTTACTGAACGTGAAAACTTCCTTTTGAATTCCTACAAACCTAAAGACAATAAAGGAGCAAAAAAAGTTGGCATACCCTATGCTATGCTTACCCATGAATTCTATCCTTTCTGGAATGCATTCTTTTCAGAGCTGGGTTTTGATTTTATCCTGTCGGATAAGACCAATAAAAAGATAATCAACGATGGACTCCAGTGCTCTGTAGCTGAGACTTGTTTTCCAATGAAGACCACTCTGGGGCATGTGCAGAATTTACTGGAGAAGGGAGTTGATTACTTATTCCTACCCACTATCAGGGATATGCCTACCAAAGAAAAAAATATTAAAGGGGACAGGACCGGGAGTTATCCCTGTCCTTTCATCCAGGGGACCTGGTCAATTGTGAAATCTGCAATAGATACAGGAGAAGTTAAGATTCTTACGCCTATTCTTAATTTTAGTTTCAAAGAATATATAAAAGAAAAACAATTGACTAAATTAGGAAAAGAACTGGGAATGGATAAAAGGTCAATAAAAAAAGCCATAAGGCAGGCATATCTTGCCCAGAATAAATTTTACTCATCTGTTAAAAAAAGAGGAAAAGAAGTGCTCGGCAGTCTTAAAGATGACGAGATTGCAATTGTTATAACCAGCAGGTCATATAATAGTTGCGACAGGGCAATCAGTATGGATGTTCCCAAAAAACTAAGGGAACTTGGCTTTAAAGTAATTCCCATTGATTACCTGCCTGTGGACTCTATTGACATTTCAAAAGAATGGCCAAACCTGTACTGGGAATTCGGGGATAGAATTATGAGTGCAGCTCAGATAATAAAAAAAGACAGGAGGCTGTACCCGGTTTATATTACTAATTTTGGCTGCGGACCTGATTCTTTTATACTTCAGTATTTCGAGAGAGAGATGGATAGACCATTTTTAAGACTGGAGGTAGACGAGCATTCTGCAGGAGCAGGAGTGATAACCAGATGTGAAGCATTTATAGATTCCCTGATGAATGTAAGAAATAGGAAGGTTCCTTTACCTGTTCAATCAAAAAGCAAGGGCAAAGATGCTGTTTTTAAGAAAAGTCAGGACAGGGTGATATATATTCCCTATATGGGCGACGGTGCTGTTGTTCTGAAATCTGCCTTCAGGTCAGAAGGAATTAATGCCGAAATGATGTATTCTGATGACGAGACACTTGAACTGGGAAGAAAGTATACGCTGGGAAAGGAATGTTATCCCTTTATTATAACCACAGGAGATATTATAAAGACACTGGAACATAACGATCCAAAAAAAGTGGCTTTCTTCATGCCCCAGACATATGGGCCCTGCCGGTTTGGACAGTATAATAAAATGCAAAAGATAATAATTAAGGAGTTGGGGTACGAAGATGTGCCCATTATTGCCCCTGGTGCTCCGGAAGGCAATCAGTTTTACAGGGAGTATGATATGCAGGGGTTAAGGGGATTCATACTGCTTATGAAAGCAATGTCTGGTATTTTTACTGTAGATTACCTGAATAAAATGCTCCGGCAAACAAGACCTTATGAGATAGAAAAAGGAAAAACAAATAAAGTTTACCAAAACTATATAGAAGATGTATGCCAGTCTGTAGAAAATGATCCTATGTCAAAAACTCTGGGCAGGATGGTCAGTATTTTAAAAGATGCCAGAAGAGATTTTGAGAATATACCAATTAAAAAAACAGATAAACCACTGGTAGGCATAGTGGGTGAAATATTTGTCAGGAATCATCCTTATAGCAATAATGAGATTATAAAGAGAGTTGAAGCGCAGGGCGGAGAGGTGGAGATCCCTTCATTTGGAGAGTGGCCGTATCATACTACTGCTACCAGAAAGGTAGATATTATAACCAAACAGACTGATATTTATTATAAGATTATAAAATCATTTAGTATTAATGGTAACAAAAACGGAAATAGCATTGGCTTCCGGGAACTGGCTGAACTTACCGGTGATTTTGTAAGAGGAACAGGGTTTTATATCTCAAATAGGATTATTAATAAATTACTGGAAAATTGCCACCACAAACTGGAAAAGCCGCTAAAGGGTTTCTTGAGAGAAGATAAAGAAACCGGTATTTATGATATCTGGGACAATGCCGAACCTTACATAATCAAGTGGTTCGGAGAGGCAGCTCTGAGTATTGGAAAGTCGGTATACTGGATTAAAAATGGTGCCGACGGGATTATAAATGTACTTCCCTTTACCTGTATTCCCGGGAATCTTGTTAATGCAATCTCAAAGAGAATTAGAGAAGAGTATAAGATACCCTGGCTGAATCTTGCATTCGATGGACTGGAGCAGGAAACAACTGAAACCCGTCTGGAAGCCTTTATGTATCAGGCAAAGCAATATATGAAGAGTAAGGAATAAAATATTTCTTTAAAAATTTGGTTCAAAATTTCATAACCAAGGCGAGCCAATCTGCATAATTCAAATTATTTGCAGGGATAAATAGATCATTATAAGCATTTAGCAAAATTGAATTTGTAATCTTGTTTTACGTAAATAATATCGATAAAATATTGACATGTTAAATATTTATCGATATTATTTATAAGATTAAATAGGAGAAGAAAAATGATAACAATAACTGTTTCCCCAAAATTTCAGGTAGTGATTCCAAAAGAAATACGCAAGAAATTAAATCTTAAACCTGGCCAGAAATTACAGGTTATTCAATTAGGCGACAGGATAGAATATATTATTTTAAAGGATATAAAAGATGCCCGTGGCTTTCTTAAAGACATAAATATTGATGTTGACAGGGAAGGAGACAGATATTGAACCTGGTAGATTCATCAGGCTGGCTGGAATATTTTGCAGATGGTAAAAATGCAAAGTTCTTTGTTCAAGTGATTGAAAATACAGAGGAACTTATTGTATCAACTATTAATCTTTATGAGGTTTATAAAAAGATACTTCTAGAAAGAAATGAAAATTCTGCACTACAGGCGATAGCATTAATGCAACAAGCAAAAGTTGTGAATATAACTTCTTCAATCGCAATTATGGCAGCAAAGCTTAGTTGTGAACTAAAGATACCAATGGCGGATAGTCTAATATATTCAACTGCCAGGATTCATGATGCTGTGGTATGGACGCAGGATGCTGATTTCAAGGATTTGGAAGAAGTGAAATATTTTAAATAGGATTATTTTATTTTTCTTTGAATAAAATTTTTATCAAGCATATTTTTTATTTAAATAATTTTGGTATTTTGAGACCAGTAAACCCTCTAATCTGAATAAGTCTTTAGCATCGTAATAGAAGCGAAAAGCATAGGCTCTAAATTCATTATAATCGAAATGATTACCGTAAAGAAGTTGAGAGTATTTGGCTACCTGGTAGCAAAATAGTGGGTCAACTTTATATAGAGATTTAATATCCAATTCTCGATTGAAGTTATCACCAAAAATATCTTCTATATCTAAATAGATCCTGGATAATGTTTTAAAATCAATTGGATTTTTACCGAGAAAAGCAATATCCAAATCACTCCCTGGTTTAGCTTTACCTGTTACATAAGAGCCGTGAAGCAGCATCAATTTCAGATTATATTTTCTGCCGACCTTATTAATTTTTTGTTTTTCCTGTTTAGTAAGTTTCATTTTAATCCTGCCTTATTTTATAATTCTATAATAAATTATAAGTAATTTATACACAAGGCAATAAAAATTAATATCTGTTACTGTTTCATTTGATAGAAATTATTGTAGGAGCTGATACCTTTTTACCATGGATAGATAAAAATCTACCCCCTACATAACTGTAATTATATAATCTTAGTGGAATCTTAGGATAAGGGATGTGTCCTAATCCTGGTACCTAAAAGAATTGACAATGTACTCATAGAATTGTATATTTGTTTTTACGTGAAAATAAATATTGCAGATGAACCTAAATTATTTCAACATAAAAAGTAATTTTAACTATCAGGAAAGAGAGCAATGAAACAGGTATTAAGTGATAGTTGGTTTTTGATTTGCTCAAAAGATATAAATGACTATGGAGAAACCATATCCAGACCAGGGTATGTACACGATAAATGGTATCCAACAAGTATCCCAAACACTGTTATTGCAGCCCTGGTAGATAACAAAATCTATGACGACCCTTATTTTGGGCTAAATTTGTTAAAGATTCCCGGTTACAAGAAAAACCGAAATATCAATTTTTCACTACAATACAAGCCAAAAGAAAGCCCCTTTAGAAAATCCTGGTGGTATAGGACTGAATTTGTTATAGATAGTTCCCTGAAGGGGCAACAAGTCTGGCTTAACTTTCGCGGAATTAATTATTCTGCAAATATCTGGCTCAATGGTAAAAGAATTGCCGGCACCGATTATGTGAACGGAACCTTCAGACTGTATGATTTTGATGTCACTCATTTTGTGCGGGTTGGTAAAAAAAATGCCCTGGCTGTTGAGGTCTTTTCACCGGGACCCGATGATCTGGCAATAACCTTTATTGACTGGGCACCAGGCATGCCGGATGACAACATGGGAATCTGGCAGCCTATAATTTTATATTCTACAGGACCGGTTGCTTTGAAAAATACATTTGTCCACACCCGGCTCAATACCACTACACTGGATGAAGCAGAACTTGCAATTGAAACTGAGATAGTTAATACTCAGGATCACATAGTAGAGACCGAAATTGAATGCACCATAGAAAATATTACGTTTAAGAAATACATTACAGTCAACCCTCTCTCTACAAACAAACTCATTTTAACTCACCATGAATTCCCCCAATTAAAAATAAGAAATCCCCGCTTATGGTGGCCCTATCAATTAGGGAAGCCGGAATTGTATGAACTGAAAATTATTCTAAAAACCAGAGATAATATTTCAGACAGCTCAAATATTACTTTTGGAATTCGTGAAATTAAGGCAGTCAATAACGAACATAAAGCGCGACTGTTTCTCATTAATGGTAAAGAATTACTAATCCGGGGAACTGCATGGTCCCCCGATTTAATGTTACGTCAATCAAAGAGACAGGATGAAATTGATATTGATTTTCTCATTAATTTAAATATAAATGCAGTACGCCTGGAAGGGAAACTGGCCACTGATTATTTCTGGGATCTATGCGATCAAAAAGGTATACTTGTGCTTGCCGGCTGGCCTTGCTGTAATCATTTTGAAAAATGGAATATCTGGAAATATGGTGATATCGAGATCGCCAGAGAATCCGAGAGATCTCAAATTTTGCGCTTACGTAATCATCCCTCATTTACCGCCTGGTTTTATGGGAGTGATTTTCCACCTCCGGAAAATGTGGAACGAGTCTATCTGGAAGTTTTACAGGAAACCTATAATAATTTGCCAGGGATTTCAAGTGCAGCTCATAAACCAACCAGGCTTACAGGTGTTACCGGGGTCAAGATGACCGGTCCTTATACATATGTACCTCCGGTATACTGGTATGACGAGAAAAAACCGGGGTATGCAGAGCGCTTTAACACAGAAACCTGTCCGGATGTCTGCATCCCTATAATGGAAAGTATTGAAAAGATGCTTCCTGGCGTACTGCATTTATATTTAAATTAATGAGAAAAGCAATATCCAAATCACTCCCTGGTTTAGCTTTACCTGTTACATAAGAGCCGTGAAGCAGCATCAATTTCAGATTATATTTTCTGCCG
>JABUBQ010000008.1_pt1 | contig 26209 bp, 31 predicted proteins | sample 7240351 | NCBI WGS metagenome assembly JABUBQ01 (sample SAMN07256348, study PRJNA390944) | subsurface metagenome | isolation source: Methane hydrate marine sediment | place: Pacific Ocean: Eastern North Pacific, ODP site 1244 | collected 2002 | reverse complement strand
CGAGAATAGCAGAACAGCTTGCGCCAGACGAGGTACAACTCAACACACCATTAAGCCCGCTGATGTATAACTGCATCTACCCTCTCCACTTCGCAAGAAATAATCTCTTCATCTTTCCCCCTCGCACCACCTACCAATTGCTACATATCAAACACCCTTAGAGCTAAGGCTTAAGTTTCTACTTCATGACCGGTGGATAGTATTCAGGGATAGCCTCGCCAATCAAAATGGTTCCCCCGAAGGCAGATTACCCGCGCTGCCCATCTTATTCATTTTGCGAGGTAGTGTACGTTTCTCGCTGACATCTGTTGCTCCAGAGCCTCTTTTCCCGGCTTATGCTCTCCCAGCCCGATACCTTAAATTATGGTGGCACAATTAACACTATGTTATTTGCATTTGGCATTTGGGCACACCATTCTCCAAACAAACCATAAATCTGACTATTCTTCCCTCCATCAATTGCTTCTCTGATTCGTATCGAAGCTTTTTGAAATCGGCTGTCTCAAGGAAAAGCCTGAGAATCTCTAGTTTCTCTTCTAGTTCTTTGTTTCCCTGTCTGGGCGCAAGTATCTGTTTGAAAACCGCCGCGTGTTCTCTTTTGGCCACCATTTCAATACAGTGCGAAAGGTCTGAAACCAGTTCAATTTTAAGCATATCGTATTCTTTTCTTCACCTAACAATATGATAGCTCGAGCACTCTATGGCAATGTAACACAGGTGCCTGCGTTATTCATAAAGAATATGTCTTCAAACTCTTGAGCTAGTCGCGCCGAGGCACGGAAACCGGTACAATGCGAAACGCCTAATCTCTGAATTCCTATCTCCCTAATGTCAGCTATCGTCTTCTCAAGTCGTTCCTCTGAAGCCCGGAAAAGATGAGTGCCACCTATTGCCGCATACACGAGTTCCTTACCCGTTAAATTTTGCGCATAGCGAAGAGTATTAACTACGCCCCTATGAGCACAGCCGAGAATGACCACCAGACCAAAGTCGGTGTCAATTATTAAGGCTAGGTCATCGGCTAGGGGATCTGGATGAAGTGTCCCAGCTTCCTTAACAAAGAGGTTGTTCTCAATCTCCTCGTAGCCTGAAAACATCGGAATTTCTCCGGTGGTCATGACATTCTCGGTGATATGGATGGGTTCTCTCACCAGATTGAATCGTGCTCCGTGGCTTTCCAGTTCCTCTCGCAAGAAGGGTATCCCATTATACTGGACTCCCTCCTTGTTACGCTGGACATGCTTGGCAGCCCATATGTCAGGGTGGGCAATTACCTCCACCTCACCCTTTATCTTCAGCACCTCTCGCAACCCTCCGGTATGGTCAGCATGCCCGTGGCTGAGCACTATTAAGTCAATTGCCGAGAGGTCAATTCCTATCAGCTGTGCATTGTACACCGCCGAGAAGCTAAGTCCGGTGTCCATAAGAATTCTAGCTCCGTCCACCTCAACCAGTATGCTTAGCCCCCACTCGGCGAGATAGCCATAATTCGCGGTATTTTCGCTCAACGTAGTTATCCGAACTTCCATAATCTATTCCCCCTCCTCAGGCCTGCGCCGACGTATTTCTTGCAGATTCAACGGGACAACTTCAGGTCTTGCGGCCTCATATACTGTCATCACGTTTCTATGTTGGGAGAATGCTCGCTTTATGCTGCTCATTTCTTCCAGTGTCAAAGGTGGAACAGCACAGGGCCTTAATGGTGTGTTGAGTTGTACCTCGTCTGGCGCAAGCTGTTCTGCTATTCTCGCCATCTCCAATGCGTCGTCCTTGTTAGTTTCAATAAACATCGCCTGAAGAGCCAGCTTTCCGCCAAATTCCGACCGGAGGTGTATGATGCCCTGTAATATTTCATCCAAGGAATAGCCGATAACAGGCCTGTTAATCATGTGAAACACCTCCTCATTCGGCGCATCCAGTTTCACAACTACTATATCCGCCTGGCCAAGCTCCTGTCGCACGTCTTCTCTAGGCAAGAGAGAGGAGTGAGTCAGTATGGCTACCGGTAGCCCCAGGACTGATTTGACTAATTCAATCGCCTGACCTAGGTTGCTGGCTAGAGTTGGCTCTCCTACCCCAGAGAAAGTGGCGTAGTCAGCTGGTATGCCTCTGACCCCCTCAAGCTCTAAGACCAGCTTAGGAATCGTCACAAACTCCCTCCGCTCTGCCAAAGGGTGAATGGTTTTTCCCAACTGGCAATAGACGCAGTCAAAAGAACAAGTCTTTCCCTGAGTGGATAGGAGGTCGATACCTAACGATCTCCCCAGACGCCAGGAAGGGACCGGACCATAGATAATACTCACTCTCGCCTGCCTCGCTTCAATATCTCTTATAAGCCCTTTTCCACGGCTCATTCTTGAGGGCAAGGTAGTCCTTTACCCCTGTCTTCAATGTATTTGCTGTAAGCCTTTCTCATTTCAGCTTTAAGGCTTTCCTCGAAGGTTCCCCAAGCAGAAGTCATGACTTCGCCTCCTGCTTTGTTTTCGCTGTGGTTGCCCGTGAGAGGAACTCTCCCAGCTTGGTTATCATTTCAGCGTTGTAACGCTCAATATTGCCCTCATCGCATAGCTTAGCCAGTTCCGGGTCTATTGGTAGCTGCCCCAAAAGTGGGGCAGCGGCAGCATACGCCATCTCCTCACCACGGCTCCTGCCGAAGGGCTCAATCTTTTTATCTATCTCAGGCACATACAGATAGCTCATATTTTCAATGACGCCAAGGATGGGTTTACCCATCTGCCTTGCCATGTTAACTGCTTTCCGGACAACCATGGTAGTCAGGTCCTGGGGCGTGAAAACAATGATTACACCTGAAACAGGCAGGGTTTGCATGACGGTAAGGGGAGCATCCGCTGTACCCGGAGGCAGGTCAACAATCAGGTAGTCCAGCTTGCCCCAGAGCACTTCCTCCCAGAACTGGGTAATCGCCCGCCCAATAAGCGGTCCACGCCAGATAACTGCATCATCCTCGCTTGGCAGGAGCAGATTCATAGACATAACCTCAATACCTGATTTGGACGAGACCGGTAGAATCCCACTGTCACTGCCGGCGGGTCTGGAGTTAATGCCAAACATCTTGGGAATACTGGAACCGGTAATGTCGGCGTCAAGAATACCTACTTCGTAGCCCTGGCGTTTCAGGGCGACTGCAGTAAGACTGGCGACCAGGGATTTGCCCACGCCTCCCTTGCCACTCATGACAGCAACGACACTGCTTATCTCGTTTAAGTCCTTGGGTTTACCGTCTACGAAACTGACATTCACTTCGTTTACCCCAGTGAGGCTGCTGGTAGCGTCTTTAATCTTGTCTTTGAGCCACTCCTGAACTCCTGATGCTAGAGCGGCTGAGGCAAGTGTGACATCTACCTTACCGTCAGTAACACTGACATCACGCACCAGGTTCATTTTCACCAGACTGCGCATTACACCGGGGACTAATGCTGTTTCAAGATTTTCAAGTACTTCTTCTTGAGTTGGCATAGTGTTTCCTCCGAAATCGCTCAAGTTAGTATTAACTAGTGTAGACGTTCCATGAGATTGGGGAGCTTACCGGCTAAATAAAGATTTACCGCCTCATCAATATTCTCAACATCAGTGACCACCGGCCCGATGTTACAGCTCTTCAGGCTCTCGTAGGCACCCCAGCCCATTCCCCCAGCAATCAGGATCTGGCAGTCAGCAATGGTCTCCGCCATGCTGGCATGCCTAGTCTGGGCGCCAGCGTCATAGCCATGTCTTTCGCCAGGCGCTGATTCAGAGTGATGGGCAGCAAATGTGTGGTGACCTGTCTTGGCGCGGGTTTCCTTATTCACAATCTTGCCGTCTTCCACCGTAACCACAAGGTACAGCGGTGCCCGGCCAAAGTGCTGGCTGATTGTAGTTCCATCTTCGGTTATGGCAGCGATCTTCATTAGTCTCACACCTCCGTTTGGACTAGATTATTTCTAGTTCGTATTTTGGTTTTCCGTCGGCAAAGGATAGTCTGAGTGTAACCTTCTTCCCTTCGGCAAGGTATTTCTCCGATTCATCACGTAGCTTCTGTGATTCAGGGGATTTTAAAAAGGCTACCAGCATCTCAAACCTTTGCTGGAGCTGCTGGTCATCCTCTTCACCTCTGAGAAGCTCCCGAAGGCAATTGTTGAGCTCTTGCTCAGCCAGGCATTTGATGCACTTGCCTGGTATTTGACTGGTTGAATATCTTGGCTCGAGGTTAAACGAATCCATACGCCCCACACTCCTAACTACGCTAATGTCTCCGGCACCGTTCATCGGTAGAGCAAGGTGGTGTCTCACACCGCTCTTCTTGGCCACAGCACGTAGTGCCCGGGGCGTTAGTCCTGTCTCTCAGCAGGCTGGGAGCGGATATCAGCCTTTCCATATTTCGGCTGCCACAGCCCGGACAGCCTAAGGTCTTGCTATCCGAGAAGTTGGCTACCAAGAACTCGGACACTTCTCCGCAATCCTGACATCTAAAGTCGTAAATCGGCATCTTTCCTCCCTACTTGTTCAGTAATTTTGAGACTATCTCCCATAGCGATTCTATCTGGCGAGACACACCGTTTCGGCTATATTCCACAACCGGCAGACCATGTACCATTGCTTCAGTCACAATATTATCAAAGGGAATCCGGGCGGCTACCTCTACTCCCTGACTAAGGCAGTAGCCTTCAATCTGATGAGTGTTGTCCTCGTTGATGTCGTACTTGTTTATGCAGACCAGAGCCTGGACCCCAAAATGGTGGCACATGCCCAGAACCCGCTCTAGGTCATGGATGCCTGATAATGTCGGCTCAGTTACTAAGAGAGCTGTGTTGGCTCCAGAAAGAGAGGAGATAACGGGGCAGCCAATGCCTGGTGGCCCGTCACTAATGATGTAATCGAGTCCATGCTTTTCCGCAATTTGTGTAGCTTGCTGCCTGACAACCGCTACCAGTTTCCCCGAGTTCTCCTGCGCGATTCCCAGTCTAGCATGAACCAGCGGACCGTATTTCGTATCAGAAACAAACCACTGGCCAGCCATGTTTTCCTTCATAACTATAGCTTCAACCGGGCATATATGGGAGCAGAAGCCGCAACCCTCGCAGGAGATGGCGTCAACCTTGAAGTTTTTAATGGCTCTAAAACGGCAGAGGTCTTGGCATAAGCCACATTGGGTGCACTTTTCCTCGTCAATAATGGCAACCTGCCCGCTCCAGAATTCATTTTCCTCTCTAACTGATGGGCTGAGCAGTAAGTGAAGATCAGCAGCATCAACATCGCAGTCGGCCAGTACTTTGTTTTGAGCGATAGCCGCGAAGGAACCTACTATGCTTGTCTTCCCTGTCCCTCCCTTACCGCTTAGTATCACTAATTCTTTCATTTACTGTCTCCCCAATCTTATCGAAAAGCTCAAGAAAACTGCCATTCCATTGTGGTATGCCTTCGACCAAAGTAATGCCCCTTGAGTATAAGCGAGCAATCTCAGTATCCAGGGGGATAGTAAGCAGAATGGGTATATTCTCTTTTTGGCAGTATTCTTCCACTTTTTTATCTCCTACCCCAGCACGGTTGAGGACTACACCGCAGGGAATATCAAGCTCTCTCACTGTCTCCACTGCCAGAACGAGGTCATTGAGCCCGAAAGGGGTAGGCTCAGTTACCAGCAGACAGAAATCACTATCCTTAACTGCTTCCACCACTGGGCAGGAAGTCCCCGGCGGGACATCAACGATGACAATTCCCTCATTGTTAGCTTGTTCTTTTACCTTTCTAATGACAGGTGGTGCCATAGCTTCGCCAATAGTGAGTTTACCGTGAGCAAACTCCACGCCATCTGAGTGTCCCCACTCGACAACGCCGCCCTCCCTGCCTTCCTCAGAGATAGCCTTTTCCGGACATAGATAACTGCAAGTGCCGCAGCCATGACAAAGCTGGGGGAAAGTCAGTACATGCTCACCAAGGACAGCGATGGCATGATAGGCGCAAACCTCGGCACACTTACCGCAGTAGGTACACTTTTCTTCATCTACCTTGGGGACTGGTATGAAAACTGCTTCAGTGTGGGCAATTGTCGGCTTTAAGAAGATATGATCATTAGGTTCCTCGACATCACAATCAAGAAGTTGCACCCTGCCCCTATCTTTCAGGGAACAGGCAAGGCTGGTTGCCACTAGAGTCTTGCCTGTTCCCCCTTTTCCGCTGGCAATCGAGATAATCATTTTATTCTCTTACCATCCTGGTACCACACTTGGGACAGCTGAGAGTGTAACATGGGGTTCCCAGCTTGTGGGGCACCTTCTCCCCGCAGGTGGGACAGACACAGTTGCCCCCGGGGCCAGCCCCAGGTTGGTTACCCCTCATCCGACCACCCCTTTGCCCGCGTCCAGTGGGTGGGCCAGTTCCGTCTCCTCTAGGCATAACAAGACCTCCAAGTAAGATTTGTTCTTATAGCTTCAACCTAAGCTTCCTCCCATGCCCATACCTTTACCCCTTCCCATGCCTCTTCCCATGCCTCTTCCCATACCTTGCCCCCTCCCCATGCCAAAGTGACCAGAGACATTAGGCTGCGAGCTGGCCTGGTACTTGCCTGCTTTGTAGTCTTGTACAGCATCCTGGATTTTCCCGCTAACCCCGGTGATTACCTGAATACTGGCGGCCGATAATACCTGATAGGCATTAGGGCCACAGTTACCGGTAAGCACCACTTGCACCCCTTTGCTAGCAATCATCTGACCGGTGGAGATTCCTGCTCCACCAGCAGCCATAGCATTGGAATTTTCCAGGGCTTCAAAGTTCATTGTCTCCGGGTCAACGATGATAAAGTACTGGCATCGGCCAAAACGGGGGTCTACCTCGGCATCCAGGCCCGGCGCTATTGCCGAAACTGCTATTTTCATCACTTACTCCTTAAGGCTGATTTTGCTCTGGTTATTTCCATGTCCCTAATTCTGGTCTCTATTTGCTCCAGTTGCTCTCTCAAGGCTTGCGACTGGTTCTTGAGGAAATCAAGCTCCTGCTGAGGGGCACTTAGTGGAACAGCACAGAAACCTCTACCGCCGCCTGTCATGGGCCCCCTTCCGCGAGGGCCTGTAGCATCAAATCCTGGCATAGTTCTCCTCCTTTCCGGGCTAACGCCGGGTGCAAGCATATACGAATGTCCGCGCCCTTGCATCAACCATTTGAAACCTTTCTTCTATTTAGCACTTTCCAGGTCTTGTATTCTGGCTTCAATCCGGTTAAGCTCTGCCTTTATAGCCTCAGCCTGGCTCTTCAACCAGTCACTCTCCTGCCCTTGGGGCATTTGGGGAGCGTAGGCCGGTGGAGCAGGTGGGTACGAAGCCATAGCTACGCCGGGATACCAGCACCGGGGAAGCCCACCTCTGCCTCTGCCAAAGTAGGGCCATGGTGGGGAGCTCCCTCTGAAACCGAAGCCAACCCCTCCTCTACGACCAAATCCTCTGCTAAATCCGTATACCATGCTGTCACCTCCTTTCGCTATTTGTGCATAGGTAGGCACTACCTCACGGATAGCACCAACCGGACATGCCTCAGCACAAGTACCGCATTGGATACATTGCTCCTGATTTATTACTACTAGGTCATTATGAAGGCTAATGGCCCGTTGCGAGCATACATCAACACAACTTCCACAACCAGTGCACTTGATGCTATCAATATCGAACATTCCTCACTGCCTCTCGTATCTTCCTCTACGATGCTTGCCAGGGCCTCGCCTATCCAAACCATATGCAATTTGCTCAGCTGGTGTGATGCTTGTTGAGTTGCAAGTGGGGCAGAGTTCAGGGGTTCCACCTGCCATTTCTTCAAATGGTACATCCCATTCATGACCGTTAAGGCATCGGAATCGATGCCAGGCCATCTCATAGTTACCTCCCTCAATCCGTATCGCTTTACCATTTAGAAGAGCATCAGCCATTTTTTGCCGGCTTGACGCCAAAACCCTTTGAAAAGTTGGACGAGAGATGTTCATCCTCTCAGCACTCTGTTCTTGGTCCAGTCCTATTAGGTCTTTTAAGCGTATTGCCTCAGCCTCCTCCACAGACAGGCGTACCTCCTTAAGCACTCTTAATGGTATACCGGCTGGCTTGAAGTAAGTCACATCGGGTAGAAATTCGACTCGACGGCATTTGGGTGGTCTGGGCATGTGTAATCTCCTTATATATTATAAGCATATGCTCATAATATAGTAACATATGGTCCTTGGAAAGTCAATATTTGTCAGCTAATGAGAAGGAAATAAATGGGTGGGAGATTTAGATTAGATCCTAGTGGACGGAGATTGAACATGACGACCTTTCGTGTCTTTATCGTCTTTTTGCAAAACAAGCCTAGACCTCGGAGAGGGAGAAGGGTGCAATTGCTTCCTCTGATATAACAAAAGCCCCTTTTGTCTCATAATGGAATTTATACTTGAGTCATTGCGTATAAGTAGTGTTATACGCAGATGCCCATCCCAAGCGATTGTTCAACGAACTACTTGCCTATTCATTCAACGGAGCATATGCTTCAAACCACACCTTCGTAATTAGTAATGACTAACAAAGGATGTGACTACTGTGTGCCATTCTGATCACTGCCTCGCGCACAGGGAAGGGCTAAAATGAGCTTGGACAGTTGACTGGAGCTGGAGATCCTGAGGCGAGAGGTGTTCGGTGGGCATATGCAAGGACTTGTAAAGCAGTTAGTAGCGGCCTAAAGGGAGATAACACCTCTTCTATAGTTATTCATGTATCAGTAGTGGCTCGTACGGCCCCATTATCCCCATCACATTAAAGTTAACCCAGCATTCGACGACTGCGCCGTAGAGTCTGGCCAGGGTTAGCCGACCTTTGCTCTCTATCTCCATGCTTTCAATAAGGTCTGACCATTTGTCGCCGCTTTGGCTATGCCATGCCATCGCTATCTTTGACTGATTTATCCGCTGCTCAAGCAGAGTTGCATTTTCTCGTGCTAACTCTTCGCTCGGGTTTAAAAGCGCTATTGCTAGGTAGTAACCCTTCTCATCGATACCGGCTCCCGTGGCCAGTGCCTGATATGGCTTGAGCCGTACCTGCCTCTCAACTTCTTCGGTAAAAAGCTGTTGCCTTTCGTTTGATGGCTCTTCAAGCATGCCTTTATACACTTCTTTAATGTGGCTCTGCGACTGAGACTCTGCAGAGAAAAAGGCAGTTACGGTATCGAGTTCTTCAAGCGCTCCAGCGAGTAACCAGTAGTCCTCATTATCTGCCAGCGATGGGATGTTTCCTTCATAACTATCTATCATCTCTTTAATACCATCGGTCCAGAGAACCCAGAAAATGAAGTCGTCCACCAGTGCCAGCCGGTGTCCCCGTCCCAGGGGACGTATATTACTGCGCATGGCAAGATTTATTTCAAAATCCTCTCCCCAGCTATAAAAATCGTGCCCCTTGTAGGTAATAACCTCAAGCTCAAGCTTCTCATTCATCGGGCCGGTCTTGGCAGCGTTATCAACATCTTCCCGGTTGAAGTCCCCGCGCACCGCCTGATAATAATTTACCGGAAGGGCACCGGCGTATATCACTGAAGTAATTTCATCGCCGCTGAATCCCAGATTCTCTTTCAATTCACCGCCTGGACCTATAGGAACAACACGTTGAAACAGAGGGATACTGTGACCAACCGCATACTCTGCTTCAGGCATTTTTTCAGCACTGTAAGCCCAATCCGACAGGTAAGCAGCCTTAATGGTATTCTCGTTTTCCGGTAAAACTCTCAGTAGTTCCAGCCAGCGGTTTGACTCTGATGTGGGAACCTCGGTCTCTCTACTGCAACTGGCAGGTAGTAAAAGCATGGCTGTCATCAATAGCGTCATGGTCAGGTAAAACACTTTTGTAATTTTCATTTCTCACCCCCTTCACAATTTCCCAAAGCTCCCTTTGAATAATACGCTTTGAAATCGCAGCGTCAGTCTATGGGAACTATTTCACCCATCAACCAATACGGCCCTTTGCTGTCAGCAGGAAGAGGCTCCTTTAGAAGCTTGTTGATGTAATCAATAGGCTCTATTTCACCACCACCCATACTCACCCTCTCTCCAACACGTGCTACAGCCTCACCATTTCTGTCTAATATCTCAATCACACCATCGTTGTTATTCACAAAATAGTCAGGCTGCCAAATGATGAGTTCTTGATCAACGTGCAAATAGCAATCTTCCAGAATCAGTTCGCCAGTCATAAGGGACTCCATGAATTCCCCACTGCGCATTTTTAATTGAGGAAAACAAACAGAAGGATCAGGATTGATGTCAAACGGAATTTCATAAAGCGGTTCATAGACTATAATTGCCACAACATGGTCAGGCAGTTGCGCATCAGCCTCTTGCAGTGTTTTATAGAATAGCTTGCTGTCAGTTACATACACTTTGGCTTGATTTTCTTTGATATTTATGTCGGAGGAGACGAAAAGTCCCAATTCGTCTAGAAGTTGCCCTGCCTCCCGTTGTGCTGCCTTGAGTTCCTCATATGTAGCCTCAAAAGTACGTAGCTCAATTTCGTCTGCGAGTGGCGAGTCTTCTTCGACATACTTCTTTATCGTCTCTTCACCGTTTTCAGTAAAGGCTATTACGACTCGGAATTCCGGCTCATGCTCTATCCACAATCCCGCAAAAGTTCCCATCTCCTGCCTTTCCAGTTCAGCGCCTAGTGGTCCAATATCATCCATCAGCTTAAAGCGACCTTCGCCTACCAGTTCCTCATCTTCTACTGCTGCTGGTGCACAAGAGACAGGCACCAGCAGAAACATTGCTAGCATTAGCCCTATTATTAGCCTTTTCATTTTTACCTCCTCCTTGTGCCCTCAGGGTGTCGCTTCATGTTTAATCCTCGCTTGCCTTCATTTGCCGCTTGCTTGCACCGAGCAGGCAATCTTGAGCAGGATTTCTTCAGTGAGTGGGTCCGCTAGAGAACCCATGATCGAATACATCATGTCGTCGTTCCACCAGTGAAGCACCACAAGGGGATGTTCAAGACCGTCCTCTGCTTCAAGAAACCCCCTTTTACCAGGGCGACCACAGATCTCGATTGGTTCACCGTCAACACTTTCCTCCGTCATCCCCGGAATTTGATGAAGAGAGAAGGCAAATTTTTGGTCATGCGGCCAGAACCACTGTCGCTCTACGGCTCTCGTTCCATCACCCCATTCGCCCCCCAGATGCGGTGGCATTCCCAGCTGATTTAATTGGAAATCACCGGCGAGGTAGCCCGTGGGGAGGAAAGTCGGCGTAGCCACCGGATAGCCTACTAGCCGTGATGCCTCCTCGATTGTGGAGACAGGCAGGACGCCCCTTTCAACCCATAGTTCTTTCTGTTCCTCCGTTAGTGTTGGTTTCTCTTCTTCCACTTCGGATTCTGATGCTTCTGTAGTACAGGAAATAGGCACCAGCAGGCATATTACCAGCATTAGCCTTATTAGTCTTTTCATTTTTCACCTCCCGCTTATGGATTCAGCCTGATTCCCTCTTCTTACTACTGAGATAGCCAAATGGGATATAAGATATCCCGATACGTGCCCTCACCCTTTACCAAGGTTTTGAGGTTGCTGCCATCAGCATCTATCGTATAAATATCATGACGATCCGTGAAAACGATTTTACTACCGTCAGGCGACCAGGAGGGGAAACCGGCCGGGTAATCAGTTAAATCATACAGCTCGGACACAATCTTGCCATTAAGATCCATAACACGGAGGTGGTAGACATCCCGAGTGATGCCGGAGCAAAAGGCAATTCTGCTGCCGTCGGGAGACCATGAGGGGTCGAAATCGCCAATGATTGGGGTATTCGTTAGGTTCGCACGACTAGCACTCTCGACGTCAACAAGAAATATGTCGGCACTATTTCGTCCCGCCTCCTCATCATACCAGGTATACGCGATTCTCTTGCTGTCAGGTGACCAATACGGGATTACTAAGCCGTTTGGTTCTTCGACGAGGATTATCGCCTTGTTTTGGTCAGTACCATCAGCATCAATAACGCAGATACAGACGGAAGTAACCTCCCAGGTATCGGGGTCATGGTTCGAGGCAACATAGGCAATCTTACTGCCATCCGGCGAGTACTGGGGGTAAAACTCCTGGGTAGAAAGGGTATCAGTTAGCCTTTTGAATTCCCCGGCTTCAACATCTAAAGCATAAATGTCTTGGTAGTATCGTTCCTGTATTTCACCATTCATTTCCTTTGCCTCTGCACCCACGAAGCATCCCATAATAATCTTTTTACCGTCAGGTGCCCAGGACATCGTCATGGGTGATAACTCGGGCAAGTCAGCCAGTTTTTGCTGGTTTCCGCTGTCAGCATCGATTAAGCAAAGCCAATGTGTACCTTGGCTACTCTCTATGTTAACGAACCTTGTGCCGTCGGGCGACAAGTACTGGTGGGGAAAAAGTATGAAGTGTGCTGGAGCCAACTCTATTTGATTACTACCGTCAGCATTCATCACAAAAACAGAGTAGTCCGGGGCGTCTTCATAGCTCCCCACAAAAGCGATTTTTCCTGCCAAGGTGGTACCACAGCCAATGCTTGATAGAAGCAGCAAGACAAATATTAGAATCACAGTGAATAAAGTAACCAGCTTTTTCATTTTTCACCTCCACAGGCAACCTAGATAGACTCGCAGTAAACTTCCTCTGTCTTATCCTCGATGATAGTGCGGAGTCTCCTGTATATCTCGTTGAGAGGGTAGGGCATATCTGGATAAGTCATACCACCATCAGGAGTCATATAGGAAGCTGCGCTCACCGCTTTCTGTAAATCTTGATTATCGACCGATATGGTGCAGTATAAATCTCCATATTTCCTCGCCTCGGGGAAGTTCTCGGTTGGGACCGGAATACCGGGGAACTCATAATCAGAGTTGAGAGCCTCAAACCCACTATCGTTAATAAACTCAAGCAAATCAGCGAGCTCTCCTTCATGGAGCTTACCCTTGCTCCAAGCCCTCGTTTTTACCTGACCCGGGCGCAGCCCGGTGTCTTCACGGTAGATAATGGTGCCTTCTTCATAGATAAGCAGTTGGTTCCTCGTTCCACCCCCGGTTTGGGTTATATCCATAGCAATGACCGGGGTGCTCTCGGGGATGTTAATCCGGGGTACGGGATTAAGCAGAAGCCACAGGCCGCTTCCCACCAACACCAGTCCTACAACCAGCAAGCCAATAAAGAGCCTCTTTTTACCATCCATATTCTTTACCTCGTGTTACGGAATCAACTCGCCCCCCTTGCTTTTAAGTATTGAGCTATACCGCACCCAAGCACCAATAAGCCCAAGACGAGGAAGGCAAAGTAGTAAGGTACTATAAAGCGAAGTCCCCGTTGACATAGCGCAAAATCAGCCACGATAATTGCCCCCAAGACCATCTGTGCAATAGCTAGCTTCATAGCTCACCCCCTAGTGTTTCAACCGAATCCAGACTTCTATAGCCCCGATAATCACCACAGCAATAACACAGATAACTATCGCCCACACATTCATAATAAACCCCTTTAAGTGCCCTTCGCTCTGCGTAATCCTTCGGAGAATTTTATTATCACACTGGGAGTATATGACTAAGGGGTCGGGGGTTCAAATCCTCCGCCCCCTTTTTTGTTCTTTTTATCCCACTTCCACTGATCCCAACCTTCATCTGGTCTAGCAAATATACCTTCATCAGTGATTTCAGGGGGAATTGCAAATATACCTTCATCAGTGATTTCAGGGGGAATTGCATAAATACCTTCATCAATGATTTTAGGATGCTGTCCTGGTGCGGGAGCCTGTGCCAGCATTGGCGCTGATGGTGCTGCACAGGAAAAAGACGCCAGCAAGCACATTACTAGCGCTAGCCCTATTACCGTCATCAGCTTTTTCATTATGGTCCATTCTTTCAGTTCCTGCTTACACCCTCTATATATATAACGAACTTTGCTGGGAAAAGTTAGCCTGGGGTATATTACCAGGGGGCAAGGGTTCAAATCCTCCGCCCCCTTTTTTTGTCTAAAATGTCCCGTTTTGCCCTCTTTCAGCGGTTATATTAGTAGGAGGTGCAAAATGGATGACAGAATAAGAGAGCAGCTCAAGAGGGGCATGGCATCTCCCTACTCCACGGACTTACCATCTAGGGACTCTTTGTAGACTTCCTCCGTCTGATTTTCTGCAATATCTTTAAGTCTCCTGTATATCTCGTTGAGAGGGTAAGGCATACCCGGGTAGATAATGGTCCCTTCTTCATAGATAAGCAGTTGGCTTATCGTTCCACCCATGGTGTGGGTTATATCCATAGTAATGATCGGGGGGTTCTCGGGAACGTTAATCTGAGGTATTGGGTTAAGCACAAACCACAAGCCGCTTCCCAACAACACCAGTCCTACAACCAGCAAGCCAATAAAGAGCCTCTTTTTACCATCCATATTCTTTACCTCATGTTACGGAATCAATCTGATGCCTTTGTTCCCCCATAATGGACTGCCCTCATCACTTAGTCTCTGGACGTATGACCTTCTTGATTCGCCCCAAGCGACGACAATGCCGCCGTACCCGTCATAGGCAATGGAATTTGCCCCATCTGCCGCAAATCTCACTCCATTAGCCGGCCAAATGGTATTACCGGCGGCGTCTATCTTCTGGGCCCGCGTGCCAAAGGAGACAATGGTACCCCCGGAACCATCACTTACTGCCATGTATGGCCAGAAGCTCGAATTCGTTTCGATATAGCATACTTCTTCACCACCCGGCTGCCACTGTATATCACCCAGGGCGTCTATCCTCTGGGCGTACACACTCGTTAGACCCTTTCTTAGGTCTTCCCAGATGGCAATAGCACCACCAGCACCATCACCTGCAACAACACGATTAGTAGGGCATTGTCCTCCACCTTCTGTTATTCCCAAATGGATGCCATTTTGTGTCCACAGAGTATTGCCCTGATCATCCACTCTCTGGGCACAAATATCCCAGAGCAGGGCTTTGGGTGAATCATCTTCTACTTTCCCCTGGGGCACCTGCATCCATACGGCGATAGCTCCTCCTGAGCCGTCACCTGTCAACCGCAACTCTTCAGCACCTACCTCTTCGGAAGAGGTATATAGAAGCACACCATCTTGACCCCAGGACTGGCTTCCTTCGGAGTTGATCTTCTGGGTATAGATGCCCGCTCGCTCCTGCCAGGCGATTATGGCTCCACCATCACTATCACTCACCAGCTGCAGGGAGTTGGCCTGATACCCGTCAACATAAAATGACACTCCGTCCTCTCCCCATGGGAAACCGCCATCAGAGTCTAGCTTTGTTACCAGCAGAGTTCTTTCATTGTAACTATTATCGGTAGCAATGATAGCTCCACCAACATTATCGTTTACCATATGGTCAACTCCTCTGACCTCCTTTTGCCACAGGATGCTGCCCTCAGAATCTACCCTAGTAATATGCGTTAGGTATGGAATCTGGCGCTGACCGGGAGGCTGCTTCCAATCGGGCTTTGAGGGATATGCGCTCCAGGCGATAATGGCTCCTCCAGAGCCATCGCCTACGATATGAAGCTCGTGAAAGCTATCACACTCCTTATATCCACTGCCGATGAGCACACCTTTCTCTCCCCACAGAGTGTTCCCATCAGGGCTTATTTTCTGAACATAGAAATCATGCTGGTTGCTGCCCTTGATGTCTTCATAAGTGGCTATAGCACCACCAGTGTCATCACCCGTTACCCGGGGGCCATATGGTTGGCAAGCTTGGTTCAGACAGCTACAACCTGCGGTTAATATTATGGTCACCAGCAGAATAACAACTAGAACTATCGTGTAGAAATTGATTAGCTTCCTCGTTTTTTCACCTCTTTCTACTTCTGTTCCAGAAAATCATTGCTTCATATACTAGTCTAACTCATATAGAATAATTTGCCCACAATATTCTTTACAACTTTACGGTCCAAATCCTGCTGTGAGGTGTCTGGCAGACTATCATCGAAACGCTGTGCGTCAGATTTGCACAGCTTTAAAAGGGTTTTTTATCTTATGATCTCACGTTCTGTAGGCCCGAAACCACAAGGTAAAAGGAACGTTTTTATAGTGCTTAAGAGGTCATCTAAAAGACTATAGACATAGTCTGTTCGATGTATCAAAGAAGCCTATGCCTAGATCGAGTGCAGTAATACTCATCAAGATTTAGCTCAATTAGAAGAAGACACGGCTAATGATATTCGGAGTATCTGACTCCCAATCAGATTTACTGTGTATTAGTTCGAATCCAGTGTGGTAGCCCACCATTGGAAGCATTCCGAACTTTTCTTTGAGAAGAAACAGTTAATTCCGGCTTTGCAGCAACTTCTAGTTTCACGCTGCACTGAAAGATGAAAAGTTCGAATCCTGATTATTAGTGTTCACCAAAGATTGCTCTCAGCAGATTCTCATATCCTTTATCAAGTAAATGGTCTGAGTTGAGTATGTTCTTCAATTTTCTTGAACGGCTAGGATGTCGCAGTCTTCTCAAAGCCTTCGCCTCTATTTGTCTAATTCGTTCTCGGGTAACCTTGAATTCTCTTCCTATTTCTTCCAATGTACGACGGATTTCATCATCAAGACCAAATCTAAGCTGAATTACCCTCCGTTCACGAAGAGTCAATGTAAGTAGTACCTCGTCAATCATAGCTTTCGAATCATCTAATATTTTCTGTGGTGGGGTTGAACTAGGCCTATTGGAGAAACCAGCCTCTTCAACAATGTGAATAATCCGTAGCGCTTGACGCTCCTGTCTTTCAGTTATTAACCAATTTTTGGAACGATACTGCCCCATGCTATAGATTACCTTCCTTTCCCAAGGTTTTAATATATTATTTTTCTTTGCCCAACTGGCTAGGCCAAAAAGGAAACTTGGTTCGTAACTGTAGATCTCTGATTCCGATAGCCTCCCCTTTTGGTCACTAACCAAGGACAATTCTTGACTAGGATTACAAGAGGGATGTTGTTGGCATATATCCAAAATATTCACAAAAGATCTGACTATGCCACGTTCAAGTAGGGAATGTCTTTCTGCTTCGTCTATGTAATACTCGATAAAAGCAGAAGAAACCCTGCCATTTGCTGACCAGGAATATGCATATTCATGTAGTCCACGGAGTTTATGACAAAGGTTCCTGTTATCGGCCGTACTAATCTTCTGAATTTGGAGTAAATTAGGTTTGTTTTTTACCCACGCCTCCATAAATTCACATCCGTCGCGATAATAACCTCCATAATATCCTTTATAGTGGTGGTATTGGTTCGGATAATCCCGATTCTCTATTTTCCAACCAAAATCTGGGGTCACTGCAAAGCAAAAGCAACAATAGGGGAATTCACGGGAATCACTGAGTTTACCAAGAATTTCATACGACCTGAGGCGTGATAAAATATTTCTTAGAAGGGTGGGGATGGACTCTATTTCATCAAATAATATAACTAGCCCATTTAGACCGATTGCACGACAGAGATCTGCTAGTGTTTTTAATCTCTCGTACAGTAAATGATAATAATATGTACCACTCCGACGTTGTATATCACGAGAATTAATAAGGTACTTATAATAAAAGGAAGCAGCACTGTCACTTATGTTTGCTATTTGGCGGATTTGATAACCAATACCCCATTGAACGCTTGGTGTATTAGCCCAATGTAGTAGGTTATTTCTTTGAGGACCTCTTAATAAATGAGAGACCACATCGCCTAGTCCTCTCGTAGACAGTCCTGGGACCGACAAACTCTCATATAAATGGTGGATGTACCGGGTTGGGTGATTGAAAGCACGGACATAACCATCATTCGTTACTTGTATGACCGCAAAACCTTGTTCCAACGCTATGGATTCAATCGCCTTCATCACATGTGACTTCCCGTACCCATAAGGAGCTTCCAAAAAATAGCTTTTGCCTTTAATAGCTCCACTGCGTATTGATTCCAGTGCGCCTCTGATTGAATTGAGCTTGTTAGCTAAGCCGACCGTAAAGAAGTTGATGTTCTCGGGGGGACAAATACCTCTTTTTAAATAACGGAAGGCTTGCCTTGCTTGCGATTGGGTGAATTGATCTTCGTACAATGTGGATTATTCCCAAGTTTCAGTTTCAGGTTCCTTAGGCAGCGTGCTATGCACTTCCCTTAGAACTTCGTTGATAAGTTCAAAGACATCGGCCTCAGGATTCTGCTCAATAGTATCCAATAATATTACAATAGACGCTGCGAGCATACGAGGTTTAGATATCTGAAAGATACCTTGCTCAATTTGACAAACTGTCTCCTCTATTGCTTCGCCTGTGATTTTCTCTTCTGGAATCCAGTTTCTCGCGACTGCATGTACACCTCGGATATGTTCCGCAAGCCGTACTAGCATCTCATGAGTTAGCGGGGTTTTCGTGAGGTCGATGATTACACTCCGATAGTCGGTATATTTACTCATGGCGAATCGCTCAGTGATTTCTAGACGAGACATTAGGGCATCATTTGCAGGGAACCCCTTTCCGTCTGAAAACATCTCTGGTGTCGCGGCAACGTACATCATCGACGACCGCATTCCTCCTTGTTTATCAGCGTTATCCAAAAGATCTCTAATAATACCGTAACTACTAGTGCGAACAGATTTTGACTGTTGCATAATGCGTTCAGCTTCATCGAATAGGACCATAATCCCACCAATACCTGCCCTTTGAGCTATTAGTGAAATACTACGCAGAGCGTCTCTAGACATTCCCCGGTCAATAGGTCTATTAATTCCCAACTTCGTAATCCTTTTGATTGATCCTTCTTCGAGCCATGAAGAGATTTCTTGTATTGTTGCTATGTCTCTACTTATGACTGCGTTCGTATATCCACGTATAGCCTTACCCACTGATTCCTCTATATCCTCCCCATATGAAAATTCACCAGACTTAGTTTTTAGAAACTCAACGACCGATGGTTTTTTTAATCCTGTTATATCACCAGGTCGATACGTCTCGCGATATATTTTAGAGAACATGGCTCCAAGGGGAGCCCTCGCTCCCCTTACGTCTTGATTACTTATCCAATCCACAATCCCAGCACTAGGGGGCAAAGTCATGTTTCTTACGATCTCGGAATAGACACGATCAAATCTATTTAGGGGCGTCTTTTCTGCAGTAACATAGGAGACGATCCAGTTCTTATCGAATGCAACCGACCTCAACATACCAAGGAAGTGTGTCTTCCCATCTCCATAGTAACCCTTTATGAACCTAACCAAGGAATCTCTGCTATTTTGAAGTTCGTCAAGATATTCCCCGGCCTTTTCATACCATCGCTCATTACCAACATTAAGATGCTTTACATGATCAATTGGGGACGTACCGGCCTTCAGCCTATTGATAATCTCTCTAGCTGTTTGAGTGTCAATTCCATTTGTCATGGGACCACTTCTGTGAAAACAATACGACCCGCGAACCGCACACTCTCCCCCCTACGAATAGGGATACCATCCCTATCTGGAAAAGCTGTAGACATGAGCTCTAGGCGGTTGCCGTTAACTACCCTTGGACCGGCTGCTGAAACTTTCGCCAAATCGCGACTAAAAAGTTCCCTCGTGTAATCTTGAAAATGGGATTTTATAGGGGTTTTCTTAAACGTTGGAGACTGCTTGACAAGGATTAACTCGCTGAAGACGTCCAATATCTGGGCCGGTTGACCTACATTTATTCCTTTTAGGTTGATTACCCTATCATACGCCTCGTATAATTCCTTTAGGAAAACGGATATTTCAAAAGGTCTCTCTGCCTCACTCTTTAAGTCATCGAGGATCGTTGGAGCAATCGATTCCAACATTAAGCTCTTGGTGGTCTTATCCCCAACTCTACAAATCCCCTTTGCTTGCTCTACGCTAACTTGTAAAAATCCTGCCAATACATAGGTAGGAAATCGTCCTTCGAAGGAAATATTAATCTTTTCGCAAAAAGGACGAAACCTCACCTCAAAGGAATTGGCAACTATCTTGCATTCAGAAGTAACGTACGACTTTAACCGTGAAAGTGTTTCGGCATCGAAGTATTGAAGAGTGAGAGGGTCCGACTCAAGATTAGAAAGTAAGGCTCTGGCTATAAAGGGATCGATTATGGGCTGAGAAGTTTCGAGACTACTCACAAAACAGCCTTCCAATTTCTTGCTTAAGGAAGTCAGGCGTTTCGTTAGATCCTGTATCTGTAGGATTGCTTCACCGAGAGGGTTGCCTTCGAGTGTTTTGTTAGTTAATTTCACTTTGGCCACGTTCCTACTCTCCATTCAGGTTTCGTATGATAGGTATTAGATTCAGTAGTTTCCTTCCTAGCTCTAAATCTCCTCCCAAATATGGTTGTCGTCAAGCATTTGAGTCGTAATAGCTCCTTTCTTTGGATCTATACCCGCAGCGATGACAAAATCGATTAACGGCTGCATTTTCTTCACAATGCTCCTCGGAGTTATCGAGACCATTTGCCCTACAACCGTATCTATAGCATCTTCGGCAAATGGATAGTAACCATTGTTCTGCGTACTATCAACTCTTGCAGTATCCAACACATCCTTTATGAATTCCTTAGCTTCGTTAGGTTGAAGAAAACCTAATACTATTTGACTATCGACTCGTTGTTGAACATACTCCTCGAAGATAGCGCTTAGCACTGCAACTGTGGCCGTGAATGCACAAACCATACAAAAACAGGATGGACATGCATCATACAAATGTCTTAGAAGGTAATTCATCTCCCTTGCCTCATTCGTTTTTATGTCTAGAAGCAAATCAAGTTCGTCTATGAATAAATAAACAGCCTTCTTAAAACGTCGAGTACCAGATGGCAACTTATACTCAAAGATGAAAAGATTAGTCAGCCTTGCGAACAAATTGCCTGCCTCAAAGTCACTCTTTATTGAAAGAAGCTTTGTAATATCACCTGCATTTTTACATTCCAAGATGTTTTTTGCTAAATCCCTAAAATCCTGTGCTAGTAGTATTTGTTTTAACAATTCCTCATCAGTAGTCTCAAACTTAGCACTCGTGTCTTTCCTGTAATCGTTTATGCATCCATTTAGAAAAACTTTGTAAGCTAATAAGTCGCTTACGATACTTGACTTTTTAACAACATGTTCCTGAAATGCCCTTAAAAATGAAGCCTGCCCCTTTTCTGCCAATAACGAGGGGATGAAATAAACCACACTATCAAAATCATCTTTGGCTTCTTGCGTAATGTGATACTTCGACCAGAGTAAGGCATGGGTCTTACCAGAGCCTAATTCGCCAAAAACAAATATAAAAGTGACTGTATTGCCCCTATCAGCACGAGAGCGACTTAAGAATCTTAGCAGCGTCTTTTGTTGATCTTCGTATCCGACCCAAATACCCATGCGTGGATCATCTTCTATAACTGGATTAGTTCGAAACGGGTTATCACTTAGGTTGGATGCCTCAAAGAATTCTTCTCGTGTTAATGCCATTAGTTACCTCCTTTTCACGGTTCTCATCACTCGTACTTCGTATTTCTTGTACGACATAGATTTACGCATCAGTCTTTGAGCGTAATCAAAAGCATAGTGATATTGTTCCTCTGGCAACCTGTAACAGAGCTCGTGGTTAGCTTGTTCATCCCCAAAAGCGAAACCAGGTCCAGTCAAATTCGAGGAACCCAATATAGCGGTCTTTGTTATGCCCCTGTGGTATTTGTTTAGCGTTTTGAGATTGACGTCGAAAAGATACAGCTTCGCGTGTAAATCTTCAAGGAAATACACAAAAATACCCCTATTCTCCAAATCCCTGTATTGCGCTAAGTCCGTAGGTGCTGGGGGGTTTGTTATAAGCGCAACTTCTGTGTCATCTTCTACTGCTTTGTTCAGAAAACGCCCAAAAAATGCTCTGCTGTTTAACAACTCTAAGGAGACAAAAGGTGAAATAAGGACTATGTAAAAGTGTCCAAGGAAAGTCATTTGGCGAATTATGTTCCTCAAATACTGAGGCTCTTTTGTCTTCAATAGAAGGCCTAAATCAATGGCCTCCCTCCGTAAGGGTCCTTGGATTTGAACCATATCTAAGGGGACGCTTTTTTCAAGATCGAAGGGTGGTCTTAATCCCTCTTCTATCTGATGCCCCCCGGCTCGATACAGATGAATCAAATTGCCTTTCTTCAAATACATGACCCTGAGAGCTGTTTTCCCTTTACTAACATAGCGTATCCATGCGTCATCGATCCCTTTGTAACGATGGTCATCAGCATCCTCCTTGAAGTTTCCATCGTTATCCAAAGTGTGGTTCAAAATCTGCTTAAAGAATTTCACGTTAGCAGATTTCTTTAGGTCCTCAATGAATTCGTGTGTAAAATGAACCTTCATTTATCCTCATTAAAAATTATTCCGCCTTCAGTGCCCCTAATGATGATTCTTTGAACCTTGCGGACTTTCTTCTTCGACTCAGCGTCAAGTATTTGAGGCAGGGGAGGAATATCTCGTGATTTTACTACATACAAAGCGACAAGACACGGATGTACTATATACAATGGTAATTGATGACGAATGCTCGCTAATGATTTGTTTCCTTCCCTATATTGCCCGTGGAAAACGCGCAGTAAATCTATGACATCTATGTAGTCCGCTTTATCATCATAGGGTGCAACTTTCAAGTTGCCTACTCCCTGAGCGATCGCACATAGCAGCTTCCACTGATTCAAATCCTCTGCATCTATCTCCTTAGGTTGGATCCGGAGTTTTAGTAGATCACTCGAGTACGGCCAAAAAATATAACAGCCCGCATCCTGTTTCAGCCGGAGATTATTCTCTAAAGCAAGCAAGAGGTTAAATCCTATGGCTGTCTTGTGTCCATTTTCAAATAAGCCCAGATCCTCTGCCCATTTTTTTCTTGTGCCCGAAACTTCTTCTAAATAATGGTTAGAGATATCAACATTGGGATCAAGTTTGGCCGATAAAGGAGTTGTTCTTCGCACGTACTTAGAAAGAGCCTCTGTTCTCCTCCCAAACCTTGACTGTTTAAGATTTCCTTGCTCACCGCTGGAGCTACGTTTATTGGATAACTGAGTCTTAATATCAATAATGTCATATATCCGGCGTAAGGCACTTCTTGGTGACTTAATCACCTTCGCCATATGCTCTCTCTTTATCCGTATCATACTTTCCAGTAGTGTCTTAAATCGCATTGTATCAAAGTCAGCAGCCAGCCCGTTGATAAATATCTCACCATCAGCTTCAAGCACCGATTCCATAAGCACAACCTTCGCAGCAGATGTAAAAGATTTTTGGTCGTCAGTAAAGTGTTGCCGCAGAATAGAAAGTGTATCTAGGTTAGGAAGCACACGCAATTTCTTGCCGTAGAGTTTGAGAAGATTTAAACTACCATAAACATTGGCAAATTCCTTTATAGATCTCTCATTATTTCGTTGAAATTTGATCGTAACAAGGTCTCTAAACAATGCATAGTTCAATTCACGTTGCTCGACGTAAAGGTTAGTCAGCTCTATAACACGGTCGGGTAGAGTCTCTAACCCCACCGAATAGCCAATTTTCCTCATTAAGCATAGGTACGGATCATCTCGGATTGTAGCCACCATGAGACGTCACCCTTGGTCTAATATGAGTTAAAATCGTTCTGCTTGTGTTATTATCGCCTATGAAGCATTCTCCAGCTTCAAGACCTCTTAGCATATCACCAAAATCTGAAATATCTATTCCTTGAAACTTCAGTTGCCTAAGCAGTTTGGTTGGGACTCGGTTAATAGCTGCGCTAATATCACTTTGAAAAGACAACCTATGAGAAAAGGAGATGTTAACTTGACTCAGAATTCTGTCTTCAACTGCTGAAGGCTGTTGTGTAGCCATTACTAAGGACAAACCAGCATCACGGCCTCGTTTTACATAGTCAATCAGAGCTCCTTTTGCTGCCGACATCGAATCACTTGGAGCAATTATGTGCGCTTCGTCTACAAATATCCAGACTCTGCTTGGCAGATTTTCAATATCATCCTGCCCACCAAAAAATGCGCGTGCCTTCAATTTCTTGTGATATTCACCCATAATTGCGGAGACCTGCCTAGCAATAATTCCAGTTACTAATGCCATATCCTCGCTTCGAAGATCCCTCAACATGAAAACACTACATTGTCCTGGCTTTAATAGTTCCTTTATCTCAAGCCCTTGCTCACTGAAAAGGCCCGTTCGTCTGTAGCCATGAAGTTTGTAGATTACAGCGTTCCTCGAAACATCCGGTACATTCGTCCACATGCTATCCTGCTCGATATAACTAATCATGTCGTCAATAGTGTAGTTCTCCTTTGCCAGCTGGGGTACATTATCGAGTGTTTGTCCTAAGACGTGTCCTTGGGGACTATAGACCTGTTCCCCAATAAAAGCGCACCATTCCTCGTGCCTTACCTGGCTTGGTTTGATATGAAAAACCTCTTCAGCACCAGTCACTTTCTTTGAATTTGGGGGGATAAAACATCGGCATCTAGCTGATTGGTTGGGTTTAATATTCCACCGGCTCAACTGTTCCAGCTGAACTTTATTTTCCGGAACTGCAGGATTGGGTTTGTACCCTAATGTCCAGAACTGACTCTGCGTATCAATCACGATGGAGCACGTAGGTTCCACCTCGTTTTGAATAGGTGAGGGGTCACTAAGTTGTGAGATACCTTCAATTAGAACTCCAAGATCAAAGCTCTTACCACTTCCGCGTGTCCCCGTTATATAGATAACATGAGGAAACGTAACATCTAGCCAAGCATCGGCACTCAGGTAGTTTGCACCTACTGTATTCTCCAGGACTTTTCCAATATAGATTAATTTTCTGTAGTCACCATCCTTAATTGTCCTGCCAAATATTACATTATTCCCCTTTTGCAGGTACTGAATTTTGGTAATTGGATCCGAGGATTGGTACGGTGACTTGTCAAACACCTGCGCAAACTTCTCGCTCTGCTGCGACACAAAACTCATCGTACTACTGCTTATCCCTCCTATAAAATGGCAGAGAGCGATGGTGACACAATGGCCTCATTTCCAGCTGGTTGCTGGAATTTGACCACAGTCAATGAACTATCCTTACGCAGCTTAGGGTAGACCGACCGCAACTCGTCCTGAAGCTGCGTAAGCGTTGCATAACCATCAGTCCTTGCATCCTCATCGCTCAGATCCGTAAAGCGCTTGTATGTGACCGTTGTAACATTTACTAGCAGTGACTCTCCTGGTGATTCCAAAATAAGGGGCCCAGGCTCTATGTGCTTTCTGCCTGTACGGATAGTGCTTGTTTTCTGGCCGCAGCGCACTGCCTTAAAGAGTTCTGGTCGTAGTCGAAGGCTAATAATACGACCACGGTGTAAGTGATTAGGTCTGACAGCCTGAATAAAGTCAACCCCACGAAGTATCTGATGCTCCCAAGCAGTAGTTAATTTGATGACCTTGTCTGGCCTGAGTGTTGATACAAAAGCGTCGCAATGTGGTGCTGCTACTACGACCGTAGCTCCTAGAGTACGGGCAAGACTTTGCAGTTTGTCAGTGATAACGTTGGCAGTGGCTTGATCTAGATTTGCACAGAACTCGTCAATGAGCCAAACGTTGTACCCACCGGCAATCATCCTTGCGAGCATTGCTCTATACTGCTGTCCTTTGCTTAGTTCATTAAATCTTTTAAGGTATACAAAAGCATCTGAGAGACCAACCAATCCCATTAAAGATAGTGCTGAAGATACATCACGTACCTGCATGAGTTCAACCAACGCTTTTAGAGACCGTGGCCTCTTGAATGTTCCAGGTTTGTAGTTGGTAGGCCAAGATACATTCCCTTTAACTTGGCCCTCTTTCCAGGCCCTCTTTCCTGTAGCTAAGAAGTTGATTAGCGTCGTCTTACCGGATGCGGAAGGGCCGAGGACAAGTGCAATTTCGCCCGGTTGAATATCTAGAGACAAATGACGCACCACGACTGACTCGATAGAATCTGGAGATATCCCGAATGCTTGCTGGACACTGTGTGTAAGCTTGGTTCTCCGAACTCGTGAAGTGAAAGACAAAGTAATGTCATGCAACTCAACCGGTCCTTGCAGAGGCTCTAATTGGATTGAAGGGATTGTCTTGCTGCTACGAGGTTGTATCAGCTTGGCTCGCTCCAGTAGAAACTCCTCTGCTGACAGATTCAAGCCCTTCATATATGTCGGTTTTGGCAGACTGACTATGTTATGAAAAAGTGCGAAGTCTCGAAGAACTTGGTCGCGCGATA
>JABUBQ010000007.1_pt1 | contig 26315 bp, 42 predicted proteins | sample 7240351 | NCBI WGS metagenome assembly JABUBQ01 (sample SAMN07256348, study PRJNA390944) | subsurface metagenome | isolation source: Methane hydrate marine sediment | place: Pacific Ocean: Eastern North Pacific, ODP site 1244 | collected 2002 | reverse complement strand
GGCCGATGAAGTCGTGATAATCCCCTCAGGGGAGACCCACTCATATTCCGGGGCCTTCTTGATGGCGGGTGGGAAAGTAACCATATATGCTTACAGTTACTATCCCGTTGGGCCAGATTGGATTCTCGACGACCAAGCCCAGAAGGATATTGCCTTGGCTGAGGTGTACGCTGGGACGATAATTGGAATAGAACTCGAGCATGATGGGATTCAAGAAGGTCTTCCGGTTTATAATATCCCCCAGGGGCAAACAGCCCGGGTCCATGTCTGGGGGCGCAACGACATGGCCACCGTTCAGAAACTGGGGATTCACTGGATAGTCAGGGACCCCGACCGCGAAGTGGTGGAAGATTATGAAGACTGGTCACTTCTAGGTTATCGGCAGGGCGCAGACCATAAATTCAGTGGTGGATACCACAAGCTGGATAAACCGGGAACCTATACTATAAACATAGCCTTGTCCATGTCCCCGGCTGACCCCGAAATTGTTGACGACTATTACGGGACTCTGTGCACCGTGGCTGTCGTGGCGCCGCCGCCGGAAGTGTGGGAGAAGCTGGCCACCAAAGCGATTACTTTAACCCCTGAAGTGGTCGAGGTCTGGCAGAAGCTGGTCGAGAAACGGGTGACGATTACCCCTGAAGTGGTTGAGCTTGTCTGGCAGAAGCTGGTCGAGAAACGGGTGACGATTACCCCTGAAGTGGTTGAGCTTGTCTGGGAAAAATTGGCTGAAAAGCAAGTCACCATCACTCCTGAAGTTGAAATCCCTCCGGAGTATGTTCTGATTCAGGAGACTATCTATCCGTGGGCGTATACTTTTGAGGGCGATGCCGAGACCTGCATCTTTGAGTTTAAGCTCACCCCGGAGCAGATTCCGGGAACGGAGTGGCTTGGCCAGAGAATTGTCGACTCCTTCGTCAGCGAGCTGGAGAAGGAGGGCTCCAGGCTGCTTGAGCTAAAGGTCTATCGGGACACCACGCCTACATTCTGGACCAACTACCGCGTTGAAGTAACCGCCACTGCTTCGCCGCTAGCCTGGAACCTAATTATCATTGGAGTTCTGGCCATACTGTTTGTCATTGCCATCGTCTTTGCCATCAGGGCGATTGATGAGGTCTTTTTCAAGCGCAAGGGACTCGATGAGGAAACCAAAAAGACATTCTCCAGAGACACCCTCACCTCGATGATACTTGACCTTGCTCCGGACACTCCAGCGGAGACGCTGGAAGGAATGGAAGACCAGGAGCTGCGAGACTTGTTAAACCAGTTACTGGCTGAGGTGGCGCCACCGATATCCCCCTGGGCGATTATAGCCCTAGCCGGCGGGGTTGGTATTCTTGGAGTTGGCGCTGCGGTTGCTCTGAGCACTGCCAGACCGGGGAAATAATGGCTGACAAAGAAGAGCTTAAGTTAATTAAGGGACTCCTGCCCATGGTAGGGATCGGCACTGTCGCAGTTGTCGCTATCGCCGTTATGGGGCGGGTTTTTACGGGGCGGAGAGTCTATGCTCAAGATGGTCACTTGGTTTCGGTTCGGTACCCCGGTCAATGGCATGACCTCAGAGAATTTGTCCAGCCTGACAATCCCGATGTGGTAGCGGTTTGCTCTCAATATGGACCCGGGTATTGGGCACTTTATGACTTCGTGTGCCGCAATATAAATTACAGGCGGGATATCGGCGAGTTCTGGCAGACTCCCAGTGAGACACTGAAAGGTAACGGCGATTGCGAGGATACCAGCATTTTACTCACCTCTTTGATAAGAGCAGGCGGCGCCCCTAATTGTTATGTGGCGCTGGGGAACCTGGAAGGTTATGGTCACAGCTGGTGCCAGCTTGATGGTCAGATTTTAGAAACGACATTTACTTCAGCCAGAGTAGTGCCTAATCCAACCCAGTATTGTCCGTATGTGCTCTTTGATAATGAACGGGTGACAGAACTCTGGCCTGGTGCCTTGGATGATGTCTTCAGCCTCGGGCGAGATGAGGCTGCCAAACTTAATTTAATAGCGGCGGCTGTAGCATGACAGATTTGCCTAGCCATGTGGCGATTGTGCCAGACGGGAACCGTAGGTGGGCTAAGGAGCATGGAGCGCCTGCTCTTGAAGGGCATCGACGTGGGGCAGAAGCGATGCACACCACGGTGGAGCATCTTATTGCTTGGGAAATAAAGTATTTAACCGTCTGGGGCTTCTCAACAGACAACTGGAGGCGCTCCGATGGTGAGGTCAATAATCTGTTTCACCTGCTGGCTGCCTGGATAGAAAAGGATACCCTCTGGGTTCACCGTCAAGGTGTCAGGCTTCGCCACATCGGTCACCTTGAGGAACTGCCTCAGGATCTGCAGGTGGCCATAAACAAAGCGATAGAGCTGACTTCCGGCAATACCGGTATGACCTTTACCCTTGCTTTCAACTACAGCGGCCGGGCTGAGATTGTTGATGCTGCACGCAAGCTAATTGCTGACAATTATCCCTTACATATTCTTGATGAGCATGCGTTTAGCCGCCACCTCTACACGGACGGTATGCCCGATGTTGACCTGGTGATCCGAACTGCCGGCGAGGTCCGCTTGTCAAACTTCCTCCTGTGGCAAGTGGCATATAGTGAATTTTATTTCACTGAGGTTTTGTGGCCCGACTTCACTACTATAGAATTAGAGAAGGCATTAGAGGCTTACAGTGAGAGAAAAAGGCGCTTCGGCGGAGACTGAAGGATGTTTTCAAGAATCAAAGCAGCCATAAAGGCATTCCAGGAGAGGCGTTTTGTTATCATCTTCTCTGAGGATGAGGGGGAAGCTGACCTGGCCATTCCCGCCCAGGAGATAGTCGCTGAGTCAATCCTGTTTGCGGCTAGGGTGGCATCAGGGCTTCTGTGTCTTGCCCTGCCGAAACAAAGGCTTGAGGAGCTGGAAATAGACTCCGTACCTTCCAAATATCGGGCATATGATACCCCCTTCTACACACCAGTGGACGCTAAAGAAGTCGAAGCTTCGGGTATTTCACCAAAAGACAGGGCATTTACCATCAGAAAAATAATTAACCCGACCACCAAGCCGGCTGATTTAGCTCGCCCAGGACACATCCCGTTGCTTGGTGCTCACATTGACGGGCTAATTGGTCGAAATGGCCATACCGAGGCCGTGGTTGAGCTAAGCCGACTTGCTGGACTGCACCCTGGGGGCGTATTATGCGAGCTGGTGAGCGACAGCGGCGACATGATGAACGCCAAGGAGCTGAAAGCCCTAGCTAAGAAATTTAATATTCCCATCATTACCGTGGGTGCATTAACACAATTTGCCAGGTCACTGCTTTCAAAAAATAGTGGCCAAAAAACTTGACAAACAAATAAAATAGCGGTAGGCTTTTAATTGTAGGCCGTGAGAGCTTGCCGATGAAAGTATCGGCTCTCACGGCTTTTTACTTTCGTCGGGAGCTCCAAGGCTATTAAAAGGGGCTAGCAACCTGAACCCCGAAGGTTTAGGTAGGAAAGCTAGCCCCTTTCCTTTTTGGGTCAGGTTGTTGGCCCCAACGCCAAGTCGAGGCGACTAAGAAAAAAGAGGAGGTAAAAGCTATGAATCCAGACGCAATCGGATTTGCAGCACCAAGGGCGGAGGAAATGACTAAGGTGGTAGCCGGGGTAGCCGGGGCTGGCATTACCGGCGTGGTCGAGGGGGCCACCGTCATGTTTGCCAAGGGAATGGGTGCCTTGGAACCTATTTTTAGTTGGGGAGTCTTGTTGGGCGCACCAGCGGTAGGCGTTGCCGGGGCATTATTTACCAGAGGGCTGATTGGTGACGTGATGCATGGAGTGGCCGCCGGCGGAACCGCCATCCTTGGTTACTCGCTGCCAGCAATGATAGCTCCTGAGATCTTTGCCCGAAAGGCACCCCTGACCGCAGAGCAGCGAGCCGCTCTAGCTGCTGGCGGCGGCAACGCCGTTAAGATGCTAGGAGAAGGCCCAGCCAGAGCAGCGGCGGCAGCTGCAAGGGCGGCAGCCGCAGTTAGGGTAGCCGTTGGCGCGGGCTACGAGTAAACCAATACCGAATGAATAGGCGGAGTAAGGAGGTATAGGTATATGGAAAACCTATTTGAAGAACGCACGATTGAGTACTTCTATGACTTTGCAACGGAGGGCGCACTGGCTGTGGGCAACACATGGATGCCCACCCCCAAGGATGCCAGAATCGTTGATGACACCACCCTGGATGAGGATGAGGTTGCCGAGCTTTATACTATGGAGATCCTGAACCCCAATGCGGTCCCGATAGAGGGTGTTTGGGTAAAGCTCGATGACGCGCTTGAGGTTGACGACGAGATATTTGCTTCCGGTGACTGGAATACCCTGATGCTCCCTCCATGGCAACGAATACGCCAGAAGCAGGTTATAAGGTTCGGAAAGCCGGCATCCACAAATCTCCTCCAAAACACCACCCTCAAGTACAAGAAAAACTGCCGGCCAATAGTCCTTGCTGGCACAGGTGGCATCAGCGCCGATTTCACCATCATCCTTCATAGTATAGTTTACAAACCGGCAGCTTTCGGCATACCCGGGGTCTTCGGCACCCTTGACGGGGTTCTCACCATAGTCGATTCAACCAGAAACAGGGGGCTCCCTCTGGCCAAGCCAGACCTTGCTGGCCAGCGAGTCAGCCCAGACCTGTGGGACAAGCTCCCCGGTGGGAGGACCCAGGCGGTGCCCAAGATATGGCCCCTGTTAAGATTCGGCTGGAATGCCAAGGCCACCACGATAAACAAGGACTACGGGTTCCACTACGATGACGCTGAGGTCTCCGAGGAAAGGCGAAATCTCTGCTGGGAGCCCAGGGACAACAAGATTGTGATAATCGAGGCTCTCGGTGTGAGGCCGCACGCCGACTCACACTTCACCGCCCTAAAGATAGCTGGCGAGTATATGCCTTCATCCAGGTTCTACACCGTGCCGACGCATAACCCGCTCATGTTCGGCGAGGCCAATTCCCTCCTTGGCTGGCAGGAGTTCTTCGCCATCCTCAGGCTGGCTGATGCGCAGGTCATCATGGCTTCGAGCCTCGGCATCCCTGACGCCTACAAGGAATCGGGCGGGGTCATCCACCAAACCACAGCCGCAGTGGCAGCCGATAACATCATCGCGGCTGTTGCTGGCAAGATTATCGATATGGCATAAAGGAGGTAGAGCATGCGGTCATTTTCTGTCGGCATTGGCGCTGGTGTAGCAGCTAAGACAGAGATTACACTACCCGCCGGGGTAAGCGGTGTCTTCAGGTCCTTATGCGACCCCTGCTCCTATATAGCCGTTGCCGCTGCTGGCGTTGCCGAGACTCAGCAAGCGCTGACAGTACAGCCAAGCTATGAAGATGACGATATTCTGGCTAATGAGATAGCCCTGAGTCCTGCTGGGGACAAGATAAAGCTGGGCGATGACCTGGCGACAACGGGTGCTGGCGGGGTCGTTCTCACTATTAGCGGTATAACCAGGGCGGAAACACGACCTGAGCCGTGATAACAATGCTCCATCTAGCACCGTAGTGGCAATCCTTGGTAAGAAGATTGACATGGCATAAAGGAGGTAGAGATGGAATCATTTTCTGTCGGAATTGGCGTTGGTGTAGTAGCTAAGACAGAGATTACACTACCCGCCGGGGTAAGCGGTGTCTTCAGGTCCTTATGTGACCCCTGCTCCTATATAGCCGTTGCCGACGCTGGTGCTGCCGAGGTCCAGCAAGCACTTACGGTGCAGCCAAGCTATGAGGATGACGATATTCTGGCTAATGAGATAGCCCTGAGTCCTGCTGGGGACAAGATAAAGCTGGGCGATGACCTGGCGACAACGGGTCTTGGCGGGGTCGTTCTCACTATTAGCGGTATAACCGTGGCAGAAACACGCCCTGAGCCATGATAACAATGCTCCCCTAGTACTGTACCGGTAAAAGGAGGTCAACCATGCCAGGTGGAGATAAAACGGGATCGGTAGGCATTGGGCCGAAAGACGGGCGAGGTAGAACGCTCGGAGGTAGAGGGCAAAGCAGCACCCAAAAGGGTGCTGGCCCAAAGACTGGCGGCCAGAAGGGGACGTGTAAGTAGCTGCTGGGCTCTACAAAATAAATAGCCCATCGAAAGAATAAGCTAGAGGGAGGTTTACCCATGGCGATTCAAGACGAACTTGCTACAGTAATCCGCAAGGCAAGGTATCTACCGGAATTGTTGCCCCTGTTTCACGCTCAGGACCTGGCCACTGGCGATAACCCGATAATTACCCTCGGCAGCCCCACAATCTCCCCTGACATACCCATACTGACGGATAAGCTTTCGGCAACCCCTGATGCCACCGTTCTCCTGAAGCTAAAAGCCGATAAGCCGACCCATAAGGCTGAAACCATAAGCCTTAATGTTATGGGGGAGCTCACCCCGCTCGAGTTCCTGGCCACAAAGAGCCTTTCCCTTGTCCTCAATGCCGATGCCCCTGTTACCGATTACAAAATGTACCTCGGCATCTGGGTAATCACGCCATCGATAGCGCAGCGGATATTATGGGGGCTGCCCTTAACTCCTCAGCATGAGGAGCTTTCAAGGAAAAGGGGCGTAAGGGATAGCGTCGTCAAGGGCATTTTGCCGTTCCCTACCTCCTATCAGATTGAGCGGGAGTGCATGGGATTCAAGCGAACCTATGCCGAGGTCGTGGCCAATGTTACCTCCGGGCAGGCAACACAGGTCGTAGTTTTATCCCTTCCCGAGTCCTCTGGTGAGTTTCTGGTTCTTGAATCCATCACGGCTGCCAGTACCGCCAATAATGCCCAAATTTACGTCACGCGTGATGATGACACGAACTACTTGAAACTACCGGTCTTACCAATGGACAGTGCCTATGATTTTCCAGCCTTCATTCCAGCACTACGCAAATTGGAAATCAGCTACTATGCGGATGCTACCCTGACAAACAGATATGTCCGCTTTACTATCGGTCGGTACAAGCTGACAGATATCCTTTGTGCCCGTTTCAACCTTGAAGCAACCCAGGAAGCCAGGGAAAGCACCCTGTGCGGAGTGGTCCCATAAAGAAGAAGGAGGCCTTATGACCACTGACAAAGAGCAAGGGAAAACGGCACAAGCACTAGTGGCTGGCGGCATAGGAGGCACCTTGCTGGGGGCGCTGGGAGGGGCTATTACCGCGCTCCTCGCGGCTCAGCCGGCTGAGGCAGCTCCTCCCGATGAAAAGCTCAACTACCTAATAGACTGCTTGACAACCCTGGTACCGGTGCTTGCGCAAGTAGCTGAGAGCAATGCTCAACTGATTGCACTGCTGCAGCAGTGGCTCGCTGCTCAAGGGGTGCCACCACCCGGCGAGGGGGTAGAGGTTACCGTCAAAACCGCCTGGGTAGCCAAAGAGCCGGAGGAAATCTACAAGTACGCCATCAGGTCAGCCGGCACCTTCTACTCGGACAAGATGGTTAATTGGACTGAGGGCAAGAGAATCCTCTTTAAGGTGGAATCATCCCTAAACCAGGCAGTTAATATTCAGCTCATCGGCAATATTAATGATAGTAAAGAGCTGGCCACAGATATAGGCTTAGAGCTTCCCTGCACCGCTAATGGCAACATCAGCGTGGGTCCGGCCTGGGACGACTGGCACCCTTACATCGGCGTTAGGATAACAGTTGCTGTGGCGCCAACGGCTGGCATTCTCAGTATTTCGGCAGTAACACAGGAGTAGGAATGGCAATTGGAGATATTATCCGAGAAATTGCTTCCCTTGGTTTCGACGAGTCTGGAGGCACTCTCCCTAAGATTATCCATATCGCGGGCACTACTTACGCCATTGCCTACCAGGGCTATGGAAATGACGGCTGGCTTGTAACAGTCCCGATAGCCGATGACGGCACTATCGGGGCGCTAATTGATTCCTTCGAATGGGATACATCGAATGGCAAGCAGCCTTGGATAATCCACATCGCAGGGGATGTTTACGCCATTGCCTATGTTGGGCCAGACTCAGACGGGACGCTAAAGACCCTCCATATTGCTGATGACGGCACTATTGGGGCGGTAATTGACACATTTGCCTACGACCCAGTTGCCACTATTGTCGAGCCGGTCATCGTTCATATTTCCGGGAATGTCTATGCTATCTTCTACGGTGGACCGGACAATGACGGCTGGCTCAAGACCGTCACCATTAACGATGACGGGACGATTGGAGGAGAAATTGCTTCCCTAGAGTTTGACACGGTTTACGGCGTATATTCCGACCCGATTCGGATTGCAGGAAATGTTTGGGCTATCGCTTACACCGCCGATGCTATATATGGCCCCGGCAGGATTAAAACTCTCACTATTGCCAATGATGGGACTATTGGCTCGATAATTGCCTCTTACGATTATGACACTAACCAGACTAGCGCCCCTGACATCTTCCATATCTCAGGCAATGTATACGGCATCGCCTTTGGCGGGCCGGGATTTGACGGGTGGCTTAAAACGGTCACTATTAACGATGACGGTACTATCGGAACCGTGATTGACCCCCTCGAGTTTGACCCTTCCAATGGCAAAAACCCCTGGGTCATTCCTATCGGAAGCAATGTTTGGGCTATCGCCTACGACGGGCCGGATGGTGACGGGTGGCTTAGAACAATAAAAATTGAAAATAATGGAACCATTACCGGAGAAGTGGACTCCCTGGAATATGACCCTAGTATGGGTATGTATCAGAGCATGGTCCATGTTTCTGGTGATACCTATGCTATAGCCTACTTTGGGCCGGGAAACGATGGTTGGCTAAAAACGATAGAAATTACCACTCCCGTTGCTCCCAGGTTGGTAATAAATAAGGCCTACGCATTGAGTCGAGAGGAGTTATAGAATGGCAAGCAAGGGGCATGCCCTAGCTAGAGAGGCATTAGTCCGAACATTGACCGCCTACTCGGGAATTACCACCGAAGATGGCGAGGCCGATGGCACTACCTTGGTGGACTCCAACCTCATCGGCAGAAACGATTTTATCACCGAAAAGACCATTCTCATTATGAGCGGTGATGCTAAAGACGAGGACAAAGGGGCGGCATCGTTTAACAACGTAACTGGGCAAATTACCCTCCAAGGAACTGGATTCAGTGCCCAGATAAAGGCCGGCACTATCTACAGAGTGCTTAACATCTCCACGGTTGAGATTGACGTTGCCAATATAGCCGCCAAGATAGACGCTATTAAAGGTGCCACTGGTATCTTCTATGAACAGACTGATACAGCAGTCAATATCACGGCCATCGCCGCATCGGAAACCGATGTGCTCAACCTGGTCGTAGCTGACACTCGTTATATTGTTAGGAGCCTGAGGTTGAAGTGCGCTGATCCCGGAGCTAACACGGTAACTGTCAGGCTCTACGAACTGGTCAACGCTGTGCTTACCGAGCTTGACAGCTTTGCTATCGATAACGCTAACTTTGGCACCTATCACTCACTGATGGATATGTTCGGGCTCCCACACCTAGCAGGAGATAACCTCAAGGTCACAGTGCAGGCTTCTGCGGGCGGACCATATGCCGTTACCGGGCAATACTCCCATGCCAAAACCAACGTGTGAGGAATAAGATGCCTAACTGGGTAGTAAGAATAGAGACAGCAATGAAGGAGTCTCCCTCACCGGAGGAGATAGCAAGGGAGGTTGAAGCCAGTGGGGGTAAGCTCTCAGTAGTGGAGATATGGCAAAGAAAACTAGCAGAGGATCTAAAACAGAGGGAAGGAAATGGCTAACTGGATTGAAAGGTTTCTGGCAGCAATTGCGGTTCACAAGAGCAATGCTTCAGCTCACCACCCTAGATACACTAACGCTGAAGCATTAGCGGCAGCTATAGCTGGAGGTCTCAGCAAGGTTATCTGGAAGACTATCCCCAGTATTGCTATGACTGACCCTCCCCGGACTGTTACCTTAGATTGGACTGATTTAGACTTGACTGCCTACACGAGTGAAAACGCTAAATTGGCCATACTGCTAATAAGGTTCAGAGGTATCGAAATAGGTACGGGGATCTATAGCGAGCTCGCAGTACGAGAGAATGGGACTACTACAACCTATACTCCAAGACTTAGAATTGATAAGGAAGGCATCACAGCGGCCCTCGATCAGTACCTGGATGTCGTCGTAGGCTTAGATAGTGGGCAAGTTTTAGAATACCGGATTGATGTGGGAACTGGTTGGACGGTCGACGCTCGCATAGTAGTTTTGGGGTATATAGAATGAACACAGAAGAAATACGACAGAAATATCTAGCTTTACACAATGCTCTAGGCTCCCGTAAGGATGCTGAGAATAAGGAGCTTTTTGACCGGAAACACCGTCAGATATGGTATGACTGCGATGTAGAGCTTCAGCAAAGGAAAGCCGAACTGGAGGCTAAATCAACACTGACCGATGAGGAAAGAGCCGAACTGGATGAGTTCTGAGATAGATGAATTGAGGGCGAGGGTCCATAAAGTGCCAGAAGAACGCGACTACAAGATAACCTGTGATGTATGTGGCTATTCAAAGGAAGTGCCAAGCTCAAGGCTGATTTACGAAGAGGGCAAGACCTGCCCCAGGTGTTACAGAGGCAAGATGTACTGGGTGCCACCAGCTGAGGAAGCACGTAGAAGAGAAGTAAGGAGTGGGGCAATGCCAGAAGAAGAGCGGAGAATTTCAATAGCCTGGGCGATTCCCCCAATCTTACTCTTAGCTGTCGGTGGAGGGTTAGGTCTCATCTATGCCATGACTCGGGAAGAGGAAGCCCCGCCAGAGGAAGGGCCGCCACCCGGGCTAGCTAATCTCTACGGCAAGGTAACCGATGCTGAAACTGGCTACCCCCTAGAAGGAGTAAGGGTCAGTATTAACGGTCTCACTACCTATACGAATGGCAGCGGATATTATGGATTTGAGGGGCTAACCCCGGGAAGCTACACGATCACCTTTGAGAAGGAAGGCTATGAAACCGAGGTCAGATGATATAGCTCTGGTTGAAGGCGACAATGAGCTGAATGTTGAGATGGTTCCCATAGTTATTCCGCCTTTCAGCTTCAGCAATCCTTGGGTAGAGAGAGGTACTTGCCTGTCAGCCACTGCGTGGAATACCCTGAATTTCGGGTGTACCATAACCAATCCAACCGGCAGGAGCATGACTCATATACTGACACCGATGTATCGGGTAGGAACAAAACGTGGGTATAGTGACCCAATTGCTAGAGAAGAATTTGCACGTGAGGTAACAATCCCTCCTGGAGGAAGCTATAACTACTACCTTCCAGGAAACCAGCCTGCTCTAGATAGGTGCACCATAATTATTGGTTTCAGCGCTGGAGTGCCATACGGAGGGTGTGCGTTCCTGCGAGATGAGGATGGAAATGACTCACCTCAGGCTTGTGTTTAAGAGAACAAGGAGGTCAAAATGCAAGAAGAACGAATCTCACCAGCAATAATTATAGCGGTAGGTCTGGGCTTGGCTGTCGCTGCCGTGGTAGGAGTCGTTGCCTTAGCCCGAGCAGCTGCTCCGCCGGGGTGCCTAAACTTGTCTCCGGATAAATTTTACTACTTCATCTACACTGGCTCTAACCAAACCTTTAAGGCTGCCCTGGGGGAATGCTACCCGGTCATTTACACCATAGACGTTTACGACCCCGAAACTGACGACTACTGGCCGCCAGCAGACCCCGATCACGATATCCTGGCAACAGGTAGCAAATGCCGGGTACAGGTGCAGGACACCTGTACCCTGTGCGGGTTTGAACTCATTTAGGAGGTGATAATCATGAAAAAGAACTGGGAGCGCGTCCTTTTCGGTTTCCCGACGCTGCTATTCTGCTTCGCGCTCATAATTCTTGATGCCATGGGCACGATAGACATTGAGAAGTTCGGGTACGCTGTTATCGGCGGCTGGGTAGCCACGCTGATTAACTTCTACTATAGGAAGTCGAAGAAGGAAGAGCCGAAGGAAGAGTCGAAGCCCCAATGAGAAAACATGAAAAGACACTAGCCATTGCTTTGGAGACGCTGGGCTGTTGTGTGGTCGCAGCTGGCATTGCCGTTGAGGTAGCAACCGGGGCTGGTTTGGGGCATATAGTAATAACCTCCGGCTCTCTGGTGGCGCTTGTTGGGGGAATACTCTTCGTGAAGATCTTTGTAAAGACAAAGGCCTAAGCTCTTCTTCTCCTCACTACCCCAGCACTCTGGGAACAATCACCGCGGCTAGTATGCCAAGGATAGCAATTATAATCAACACCTCAATCCAAGTCACCCCTCTCATGGCTCCTCCTTAGGGTAAATAATAGTTCTTGTTTCCTGTTTGAGAATTTTGGAGCGGGAGACAGGACTTGAACCTGCGGCCTCCTCATCGGCAAAGAGGCGCTCTGCCACTGAGCTACTCCCGCGCTTCCTGATAATCGCTATTTATCTTTTAATAGCTATCCCTGGGAACGGGACATCTATTGGAGCACCATGGAAGCCAGGCTCTGTCTCACATTTAGGACAGTAAGGCACTGTCTCATAGGAGCACTGGCCAGAGCCAGAGCAAGGGAATGGCCCATCCCAGATTGGATGAGCTACTCTAGCTCCCATAATCTCTGTCCCACACTTGTGCTTATAGCCTTTTCCCTCTTTGCCAGTGCTTTCAGAAAGAACCAGCCAGATTTTCTTCCCATCCTTTTCTGTAATTTGACCTCCTGGGCGCTTATTCTCTGCCATTTTCATAACCTCCTTCCAACGGTATCTAACTACTGTTTACGTGATGACTTCTAAGTCTTCCCGGTTACTAAAGTGAACTAAGGTAACTTTTTTACCCAGTTGGCGCCCAATGCCTTGCGCTATCGGCCTGAGTGAATCGACCCTAGCCATATCAGCACCTACCAGTGGCAGCCAAAGACATCGACCATCATCACCAGGTGCTGTCTGCATTCCGATAACCCCTTCATCATCAGGACCGGTATCTTCAGCCACGAAAGCGTACATCTCTTCGATTCTCGGCATTCACTTCTCCTTCCCGCTCTCGCCAAGCATCTTCACCAGCCGTATCTCATAGGCTGCTTTCAACTTCTCCAGCTCCTCGGTTGTTGACTCAGCGACGTGGATTGAGATATTGTCCGAGGTACCCAGTACTTCACTGCCGGCCATTATCAGGCGTGGCCCCAGATCTACTTTGACATTAGTTACCTTATCCATTGGACCTATGATATCCTTATTCACTTTATCTCCCTCGCCTTGCATATCACCTCGTAGGCATTTTGAAGGCGCTTGAACTTGTTCGGATCACCACCCTTATCCGGGTGGTAAAACATACATTTCTTCTGGTAGACATCCTTTATCAAGCCGTCGGGGTCATCGGGGCTTGCCCCCAGGATGCCATAGGCCTCCATCAGGTCATCGTGTGCCCTCATCTCAGGCGTAGCCCGCACCAGCTCCGTGGTGGACGCCAGCCCTGCATAGGAGACCCCCTGCTGCTCAGCGATCCGCAGCCTGTCCAGGAGAAGAAAGCACTGGCGCAGATTTATTTCCTTTCGCGGAAAGGCAAAGCACTCCAGGTGCTGCCACTTATTAGCCCGGAAGTAGTTAACAATCATCCCGGGTCCGCGGTAACCCCTATCCACCTTCTCCTTCGGTACCGCCTCAAAGAGATCAATCTCCCACTTACGAAAGCAGTCCCTCAAGTCGACTAAAGTCCTATCAATCGGCGGTGCTTTGAATACTCCTCCCATTTATCTCACTCCTTTCTTTCTAGTGCTACCAGGTCGGTTGTCTTTTTCTCAGTGCCCTGGACCTGAGTAACCATCTCCATCAGACAGCGCAGCGACCTTCTCGCTTGGTCTCTGCCGATATTCTCCTTGGCGGCGATAAACATAGCCAGAATCTCATAGGCATCCAAGTCCCGCTGGCGCAGAACCGAGAAAATCTTACCTACCGCTGTCTTGGACACCCCCGCCCGGGACGCCACAATGACAGCCACATCCTCCTGTTTCAGCCCGAGCTTACTCAATGCCTCTGAAGCAGCGTTAATGTGCTCGGCAGCCACCGCCAGTTTTTGTTGCGTCTCGTATATCCCCTCCAGGAACTGAACCATTTCATCAGATAAAGTAACCTTCACTTCAGCCATCTTGTTTCACCTCCTTTCTCCTTGGATGGCGCAGGTCGATTACAATAGTCCTGTCTTTCGTTGTTACCTTCGCCCCCATATCCTTCATGGCTTGGATAAAACCATCCACATCAGGCACCCTGTTGGTCTTAATTGTCTTGGACAGTACCGGTATTACCTTATCTTCCATCGTCTCTCACCTCCCATTTACATTTCTACTACCGGCGAAATACGCCCTTGAAGTTCTCCTCTCCCAGGGAGTGGAATTGCTGTCGGATTCTCCAGCTCATCAGGTAAACTGCCCTGGTGATCCGCCGGGCCTCGGGGCAGCTCGCTGCCAGTGCCATCATCATATTATTGGCTCCATCCGTTGCCCCGGGCTGGAAGGGATAGAGGACGCAGACCAGCGGGCGGTCCGGGTAAATGGTGCACCGGTTATGTTTCAGGAAGGGGCAGGGCATGGGCAGTATTCCGGAATCGCCGTCGGGGATGAAATATTTTTCGCCGTACTTACCGGCCAGCTTTTCGAACTCCGGCGGCAGCATACGAAGCGGTATGCCCCCCGGGTTTGACTTGCAGCAGGGGGCATCGCAGCCCTCGCATTCTACATGGGACAGGAGAGACACCAACAGGTCAAAAAATGGGTGGCCCGGGTAAACCTGGAATGGCAGGGCAAGCACATTGCCGCCCTTCCGCGCTTGGTAAATGAGATCCCTCACCTGCTTCTTGAAAGCTTCCTGGTCGAGGGTCCAATCGATAAGATACTGCATCTGGCTCATCTTGCTCCTTCCAATCCGACTAATCCTTGCATCTTTCACCTCCACTACTAGCCTTCTTCTTGTGTCTTGATCTTCGGAGTGCTTGGTTCTTCTTCTTACTAGAGGTGAGAGCACCAGGAACACGTTTGCCAGTCTTCTTTGCCATTACTCATCCCCCAGTCTCTTTCTTTCATCCAGCCAGCGGTACCGCCGCCACCTTTCCCCCCAGCCCCCGAATTCTCCCCTGTTTTTCACGCGGGCGGCCCTCGCCCCCCACTCTGGCTCTCTTGCTCCCCTTTCTCCTTGAGTATCTTTTCAAGATACTTGGCAGGGGCATATTTCCCACCACGGTACTTGACCGCCTTTGCGTAGGACTTGGCAAGCACCACCGCCGAATATCTCTTTACCGCCTCTAATGTCACCTCAAACGCCGGCTGTTTCATCGGCTCACCCAGAGCTTGCTCCCACAGTTTATTCAGCACGTCCACCGCCCAGGCCGGCCCGCGGGGCAGATATTTTTGCAAAGTCGTCGTCAAAAAGTCAGTCAAGTCCTTTTCTGAATCTAAATATTTCCGGAAGTCCTCTTGAACTCCCCTGACCTTACCTACCCTAACCTGACTTGACCTGACCTGACTTAGGGCGGAGGCATTCGGGAGAACTTCTGGAACTTCTCTGGAATTACTCTGGAGTATTTCTGGAGCTTCTCCAGAGGAGTTTGCCCTGGCTGGGGGCGCCGGCAGCTTAGAAGGAGTGGGGTGAGACGGCTTATTGAATGCAAACCAGTTGGGGAAGTAGAGGTAATCGATGCCGCTGTTTTGATAGGGCAGCAAGAGCCAAATGTTATCTGGTCTCCACCTGCTCATCTTGTCTAGAGTTGAATTCCTAATTTCCTGCATGCGCTTAAGGTCGATATCCTCGTCATACATAAATATCTCGGACTTCAGGTAGACCCGGTGCCCGCTGAATCTGCCCTCATCGTCGGCGTTTCTGAGGCAGCCTACCAGGAAAAGGCGCTCATCCCTGGTGAGTTGTGCCACTTCAACATCATCGGTAAAAGAAGGGTCTAACAGTCTGCGTCGTGGCATGGTCGCCTCCTTATTTGCCTAAAACTTTGCCCACTTTTGATCCAGCCAGCACTCCGTAGCTATCTTCTATAATAAAGATGCCTGTTTTTCCCGTCGGCCATTAATCTCCCGGGTAAAGTCCTCTGCCTGCTCTCGGGTAAGCCTCTGCAATACCTCGGTTAATGTTCCCTGGGGACTTACCTTATATTTGCCTACCAGGAAGCTCTTCATTGTGTCGTCCGACCACCGTAGTGCCTTCTTGCTTTCATCAAGCCAGGTGAGGTCGATGCTGAATCCCTCGCCCTCAATCGCCTCATCCGGGGGCGCCTCTTCGGCAGCCGGTGCACTCGCGGGCTTTGTTGCCTTATCGGCTTTCTTCTTACCTTCAGGCAGGCTAAGAAAAGAGTATTCGGCGTCGATGAGTTCCTGTGCCTCCCTGGCGCCCTCCGAGCGGCGGTAGAGTTCAGCGGTGTACTCAATCATTTTCTGGCGGGACTCGGGGAAGTTCTCGCGAGCCCATCTCTTCACGGCGCGGACGCGGGCCTGGTTGCCCGGTTGAGTCCCCGCCGGCAGCTTATTGTCCCGCGCTTTCTTATGCTCGGCCGTCGTGAAGTAGCCGTAGACCGGCTGGATACCGGTGGCGGACCGGCGCTTCCCTAGGGCGACCCACACGTAGGCATTGGGGTCGTCGCACAGCTCCTCGGCGGTGCGCCTGGCCATCTCCTTCAACTCCTCAAAGGGGCGCTGCGGGTGCTCCCGCATCAGGCAGTCGAGAAGCGGCATCGTTGCTGGGGCGCCGTCATACTCCTCCCGGCAGCCCCGCGCCGCCATGGAGAGTGTCCCATCCTCGGTCACCACCATGGCCACCGTTGTTTTCTCCCGCCCGCTTTTATCTCTCGTCTTGAAGGGCACCGGCACCGCCTCCGCCGGCTGGATCAGCGGGTCCAGTCCCAGCCTCATGCAGTCGTTGATGAAGAGGGCAGCGCCAGGCACGTCCCTGATGGCACTGGGGAACCGCAATGCCAGAAGATTCATGGCCCGCTGCAGCTCCGTCTTAGCCATCAGCTTTGCCTCGATGTTGTCCCGGATGGCTGGGTAGACCGCGGCACCGCGGCGGTACTCCTCAGTGTAGGAAGTGCGCTGCCGGAACCCGCTGTGCTCCGGATTAGAGCATCCAAGGGCGAGTGCAGCCTGCTCCGGTATGGTCCTGATTGTCAGTTCTGCGCCGCATTCGGCACACTCTTGTCCCCTGATAAGGGCTCCCCAATCATCCCAAATCTCCTGAGTCATTTCAGACTGTTTTATTTCCATTTTTCTCCTCCAAATGTCAAAGTCCCCGTAAATTGTCAAAATAGCAGGGTCGTTGCTCAAGAATACCCTCAATTCTATCTCTCTGGAAAAAGTCAAGCTGGTCGTCTCTAAGAGCCAATTTGATAGCCAAAAGCACTTGACCCAAGCCCTTTTCTATCATCAAAAACCGCCATAGTTTAGGATGGGTATGGCGCATAATGCTCAGATGGTTATTCAGAAAGGCTATATCCATTCCGCAAGTCCAACATCCATTTCGCTTGTGGCAAATCCAGTTACCATCTCGGTAAAAACCTTTATCATATAGCCCACAATGAGGCAGATGATAAGCCTCATGGTATGCCCAAACATCATCGTCCGTCCAAAAGTACATAGGCGTCAACTTCCATCGCCTTGCTGCTTTACTGAAATAGAATTCCCCAGTATCTATCCAGGCGAACCATCTCATGTCGCTCTCTGCTACCATGTTACCGAGGATTTGAACCTTCACTCCACTCTCCCTTAAAAGAGCTATAGTCGGCTTTTTTTTAAGCCAGTCGCAACAATACGAACTTATTCTAGCTACCTTTACCGCTTTTTCTACCCGCTGGGAGAGCCGCCTTACTTGAACATGGTGTGTGGAACTTCTTACATGTTTTCCAAAAAGTGGCCATCCATACCGTTCAACACACCACCAGAAGTTTACTCCATCCTTTGGCCTAGCAATATGCAGATTTAAGTTCCAATCATGCCTGATCTGCTTGATGAATGGCCAAGTCTCCGGGAATTCCACTCCAGTGTTATTCCATAAAACAATAACATCGGATTGTTGCTCCTGGACCATGTGAAGAAGCGCAGTACTATCCTTCCCCCCACTCCACATGACGGCAGCCTTCCCCTCAGAAAGCCCTTTATTTATCAGCTCTTTAGTCAAATCCACTTTCTCTTTAAGAGGTAGAGCTTGAAGTTCAGCTAATTCCTGTCGCAATCTTTTAACATCTTTAACTTCGGTCATCTTCTAATCTGCCTTTTTACATTAGTGGTTGATTTGTGTGGCTTCCCACCACCTCTTGCTTTATCTCACCCCTTTTAACGTCGTAGACCATGGTTGCCTCCTTTACACCTGCCCTTTGTTCTTTAGCTCACTTGGGTTTCTCTGTCTTCCTGCAGCCAACGCCTGATGTCTGGCTCCGTAAGTATTAGCTGCTTGCTCGATGTTGCTATGAGGTCTCTTTTAAACTCCTGGTGTAGCCTCACCGATAGTTCTGGCTCACCAGTCAGATCTAGCAGGATCGCCAGCGCGAGCTGGGCGCAGCCAAGTCTTTGGTCGCCCCACTGGAAGCCATCCGGCGAGTGGGAATACAGCTTCAAACTCGGCTCAAGCGGCAGCTCATACTCTCTAACTTTGGCGCCATCCGCGCTCGCTAACCGTCTGACCTCCTTAACCATGACCTTCTGGGGGCCAGCTCCGCTATTGTTGCCGGTGTAATTTTTCATTATGATAAGGCCATTGGGTTTATCTTGCGCCACCTTTTACCTCCTTTTAGGTTCCTCCTCTGGAGTCTCCCCTTCCAAAACTATAAATGCAGCAGGCATATTAGTATGGCGGTGCCTTTGAATGGCTTTCATAGCTTCGATGCTTAGTCTCTCAGCCTCATCTATTTCGTCAGGGTCAGTACTAAGAAATTCCTCCCCCGTCCGAGCTTTAATTTCAATGGCTTTTGATAGTTTCATGCCTAAGTTACCTTGCCCTTCCTGAGTTTTCTGCACATCCACCAGATTTGTAGCCGGGAAACCACGACGGTACCGAGCCAGAAACAAAGGGTAAAAACTCTTATCTCCTCGACGAATATGGCTGCCACGAAGCTGGTCACAGCCAGTCCAATGAGTACCGGTTCCCAAAACTCCGGCAGTCGGACCCAATTAGACCACCTGCTCCTCGGTTTGTAGTGGGTGCACTCAGGGCAGTCGGGTTGCTTTCCGAATTTCCTGCACTCCCGTGCTCGCCAAAACCTGCAGGGTTCACGTCGGCCAAGCCTCTCCAGCTCCTCAATCATAATTTCATTGGCTATCCCGCTAACTGTTTTACCCATCACTAGGGGAATCGCCTCGATAAGTCTGTTGCCGAGCTTTTCAATGAATTGCTCATGGGTCATCCCTGGCGGGGCGACACCTTTTACCTCAAGGATTTTTTCCACCTCACGCTCTATGTCCATCGTTATTGACTCCCATTATTCCTTCGCCTTTAGGCAGGGCGAGGAATTGGCGCATACCTCTCTTTCTAATTCATTCATCCCTGCCCACCAGTGCTATACTGATGGGCAGGTATCAACGAATTACTCCGCCTCCTCCTCCACCTCTATGCTGCTCTGGTCGAAATCGGCAGCGCTGACCTGGTCCTTGAATGCTTGCTTTGCGCCATCCTCATCTTCGGCCTCGACAGATAGGGTTAGAGATGCTTTGAACTTCATTTTTACCTCCTTTCAGTAAGCAAAGATTTCGACTCTTGACTTACCGTTATTTTTGGTAGCGGGGGCAGGATTCGAACCTGCGTGAACGGCTTATGAGGCCATTGAGCGACCACTGCTCCACCCCGCGACACCACTACCTAGAAGGCGACCTCTTCTTCGAGCTCAAAGGCAATACCATAGCAACCAGGTTCATCTTCATCCGGCATACGAAAATAGGCGCTAAGCCCGCCTGAGGAGTGATCGTCCTCATGCCCGTCTCTCAAACGCTCAATGAGGTCGTATAGTGCGTTCTCTATCTCGCCCACCGAAGGAATATGAGGCTCTTGCTTACCCGGTGACCATTCCCATTTCAAAAGCTGATATACGGGCGCCACCCTGGCAGCAAAGCCTGGCACCGTCTCATTCAACTTAGCTTTAAGCTCTTCAACTTTCATTGTCTATTTCTCCTTCTTCTTGTGTTTCGTCTTCTTGTGTCTCGTCCTTCGGAGTGATTGATTCTTCTTCTTACTAGCGGTGAGAGCACTAGGGATATGTGTACCGGTTTTCTTTGCCATTACTATCTCCTTCTTGGTAGCGGGGGCTGGATTCGAACCGGCGACCTTCAGGTAATGCGCCCCTGACGAGCTGACCACTGCTCCACCCCGCGACACCGCTACCTCATACGTCTTCCAAGTCAGCTAGCGGCACAAGCTCGATATCTTTGGGGTTGGCCCAGTCATCTCTATTCAATTTAAGGGCGTATTCTGGCTGCCGATTCTCCTCAACACACTTCCCACAGAGCAAAGCAACCGCCTTGCCGCCAGTACCATCCAGGACACTACCCCAGGTCGGATAATCCCACTTTGCTTTCTTTTGTAGCATTGTGGTTCTTGCCTTGGTGTCATCACCGGTGATGGTTTCCTTGCAGGCACAGCAGGGTCGTCCAGCGAAACCCATTTGTTCTTTTTCTTCCGGGGTGCCATTATCCACATCTTTGACCGCCAACTCGAGGTGGTCCCAACATTCCGGAAAGTCCGTGGCAGTGAGGGTAATGGTGATGGACTTCTTTGATTGCTGATACATGGCCTCGGCGAGAAGCTGTACATTTTCTCCGACGCGTTCCAAGTGAAGGCCGCCCCACATCAGCCCAGGACGGAGCTCACCTACGGGGCAGCTCTCTATCATCTTGTCGAGCATGTACTTAGATATGGCTAGAGTGATGGGTATCCCAGGGTACCGCCGCATGGCTGCCTTGATTTCTGCTTGACTTACTTCACTCATTTTAGGTACTCCTTGCCGTGCTAACTTCCATTTCGCCTAGGCGTGGTCTCCATCTGCCTCTAAATGCCTTGCGCATTCCCGCTGCAGGCTTTCCTGAGTAGCCCCTGTCTGGCTGAACCGGGCGATGAGGTCGCCTTGGTGGCGCAGCTCAACGATGTGGTCGTTGGGATGCTCCAGGGTAAACCCCCGGTCGGCAAACTCATCTAGACCCCTGATCTGAGCTTGTGTAGTCATTTTTTACTCCTTTCCAGTATCTCTTCAGCCTCTTTTAGGGCAGCCTCTTTTGTGGCTTGGTCGACATCGAAGAAACTCTCCTGGGCCGCGGCATGGGCTGCCCGCAGTGGGCTGAACTTGTGATGCTTCTTGATGATGTCGGTCAGGTTGAGTGCAGCGTATTTTTGGGTCGTTTTTATGTCGGTGTGCCCCATTATCTCCTGGAGAGAGCGCAGGTCGCCGCCCTCCACCAAGAAATTTTTGCCGTAGGCGTGGCGAATGCGATGAGGGCCCAACTTCGGCCCCTTGATGCCTGCCTTCTCCATGTGTTCGCGAACTATGCGGTAGATACCGAATCTGGTCAGAGGTCCCTTATGCCCGTGAAATACGTGCCCGTCTGGGCTCGTGGCGGCAACTTGAAGAAGGAGCCGCTTGGTCTCATCAGAGATGGGGACCTCGCGCCAGCCCGTCTTGCCGTAGACTACTATTGTTTCCTCCTTGATGTTCTGCTTGAGGAGGGAGCACACCTCGCCGGCGCGCACGCCATTATCCATTATCAGGGTGAGTATGCCTCTATCCCTCGGATCCTGCGCCGAGTGGTGGAGTCTCATCAGTTCGTGGGCATCGAGGGTTGCCATGAGCGTCTTGGGGCGAGGGGGCAGATCAATGACATCTATCGGATTCGGAACGCGGTGGCGTTTGCAAATGAACCTGAAGAACGCTCTGAGGGCATTGAAGGTACCCCGCTTTGTTTCCGGGCTGCCCTGAACGGTCGCTTGGAACTGCTCAATCGGTTCCGGGCGGCGCGGAAAGGTTGGGCAGGATATAGCGAAGGGGATGAGCCTGTCCTCGTACCATTCGATAGTCCTCGGACTCCGGTTTAACGAAATCCGGCTGTTGATGAATTCACGCAGTGCGAGCTCTGTCCTCATGATGGTACCTCCTTGGATCCGGCATTAAGGAAGTTACCATGAGCTCCGACACCAGACTAGTACCACAAGTTAGATAACTTTTGGGAGGGTAGGGGTGATAGGAATAACTAAAGTTAGAGGTGGCTGGGGGCCGACTCCCTAACTTTAGTGGGCATAACTTTAGTGAGGGTTTTCCATAACTTTCGTTAGGGGTGGCTATTTGCTGCGCCCGTGAAAATGTGGTAGCATACAGTGAATCGGGGTGTAGCGCAGTCTGGTAGCGCACCTGAATGGGGTTCATGTTGCATTCCCGGAGACCCATAACTAAAGTTAATATTGAGATACGTGGTACCGGAGCCATGGTAACAACCGCTTCTTTCACAAACTCTTTGAGCATTATCTTTGCCTGCACTTGTCCTCCTCAGCGCTGACCCAGCCGCGTTTTATCGCCTCCAGCACTGCCTCGGTACGGGAGCCGACGCTCATCTTCCCAAAAATGTTCACGATGTAGCCTTTGACCGTGCCTTCGGTGAGGACAAGGTAACCGGCAATGTCACGGTTGCTCATTCCCTTGGCCGCCAGGTTTAACACCTCAGTCTCCCGGCGTGTCAGGCGTTGGCCATAATCGACCGCTACCGGCTGTGGTCTGGCGACGCGTTTCAGGATTCTCTGCATCAGTGCCACGTCACAGGCAAACTCCCCGGCGCGGACTGAGTGGATGGCGCGCACCAGCTCCTCGTAGTGGGCAGTTTTCAGTATGTAGCCGGCGGCGCCAGCTTCCAGAAGCTCGGCAACATATTCCTCTTCCTGGTACATAGTCAGGATGATAATGGCGGTCTGGGGATGCTCCGCCTTGCACTGCCTGATAGCGTCTACGCCTCCCAAGGTGGGCCTACGGGCTTGCATGATGATTACGTCCGGCTTGAGTTCGTGGGCCAGTCTAACCGCGTCCTTCGTGTTGTCCGCCTCACCAACCACCTCGAAGTCCATTTCCCGCTCGAGGAGTTGCCGGATGCCCTGTCGGACCATGTGCTGGTCGTCGGCAAGAAGGATTGTGATCTTTTTCTTCATTTGCATTATATTAGTCTCCCCGTGCCCTCAGGGTGTCGCATATCTAATCCTTTTCCTTTTCTTTAGCAAGGGACTCAGCGAATTGAAGAACCAGTCTGAGCTTGTCAATTGATAGCCCTTGCAATATCACCATCACCATTGCTAGGTTAACATCGGCATACTTATCAATAAGCGCCATAGCTTACCTCCTTTTCTTTGCTCTTTGTCCCCTCAGGGTGTCGCATATCTAATCCTCACTTAACCGCTTTGATTGGGCATTCTACAGGAGGAGCCTACCCCTCTGCCCAAAGTAGTCACGAAGGAATTCATACACTCTCAGCTTTTCAGCCTCAGATGCTGACTGGACGATGGCGTATACATTCAGCCATCCGGTCTCATCATCCCAATAGTTCTTCTTCACGACCTGATGCCTGCCACAAAGAGGCTGCCATTTGTCGGGGTCGTTCGGGTCGGCGGCGGGATTTATGGAATGAGGCTGCTTATGGTCTGGCGTCAATCGCACTGTTCCGCCGCCGATTGGATCGAGGTCTCCGTCTACTAGTCCACAAATCTCAACTCCCTCGCTCCATGCGCAACGGTAGCCTGCCGTTTCAAGTACGGCTTGCCATGTGGCTGCTGTTGGCCTAACCCTCTCTCCTGCCCTCTCCCTCCGCTCAGCAGAAGGCATCAGATACTCGCTAACCCTTAGGTCGCCACGATTCCTCCAAGTGAGAATCGTATATCCGTAATCGGTTCTTAATTCCGATAAGCGCTGATGCCAATTTTCAGGCATTCTCCCAGTCTTGGGGTCTGTGGCGACTTCCATGATTTGTTCTCGTGTGGCCACCTTCCCGATATTGTCCAGGAAGAATGCCTCTATCCTCGCCCGTACAGACGACTGAGTGTATGTCCCCGCGATGACCGCACCTTCTCTAGACTGCAACTGTAGCTGCCTCCTTGGATGCGATGTCCACTCCGAGCCGATTTCTGGTGACCTCCACCGAATGCTCGGATTCATCACTCAGTATTGCATGACGACCTAGTTTCCGGCAGACGGCTCCCGTAGTACCGGCTCCACACATTGGATCTAGCACCAAATCCCCTTCTTGGGTCGTCATCAGAATCAGGGGCTCTATGACCTTCTCAGGTTTCTGTGCGGGGTGCCCCGTCTGCTCCTTCTTGCCCACCCATCCTATGTTCATGGGAACTTCCAGCACCGAGGTCGGGCTTGGCATATAACGCAGTTTGCCTTGCCTCTGCTTTTCGAGTTGGACTTCGTTTAGGAAGTGCTCAGGGTATAGCTTGGCTCCTTTGTGAGAAAGATGCAGACAGGTGAGTTGCGCTGATCGCCATCCCCTTATCACTGATGGACAATTCTTGTAATACCATGTAAGCCACGCTACAAGGGAAACCCCCTCAGGCAGGTCGTCTAGTACATGATGGACAATCTCGGGAAACCCCCACAAAAAGATATGGTCAGAGATTTTGGCCGACTCCGCCACCACCCGTCTCAGCCAAGAGTGGTAATCGTCACGTGTGCCACCGACACCCTTGTTGTACCAAGGGTCGAGGATAGTGGTCACCACTCTGCCGTCTACCCCCTTCAATGTCTCAAACACATCTCTAGGTGATAGGATATCAATGCGGCTCAGTTCTTCCATTTTTCCTTTGCTTTCTCCGGGGGCTGCCGGCTGCCCCAGCAGCCCCTCTGGCTCGCTCTCAACCTCTGGGTTTCTCGAGGCTAATGGCTCGCTCCCCCATACTGGGTTTCTCTACCTTCTTGGCTCGCTCGTTTCTCCCGGGTTTCTCCCATATTCTGGCTCTCCCTCTATCTCCGTAAGGAAGTCGGCGAACCGTGTCATTATCTTGACCTGTGGGTCGCTAAATTTACTCACCTTATCCATCAGTGTAGCCATGGCTATGCTGAGTTCCTCCCCCTCTGGCCGCGGCGTCCTATAGCCAGCCAGGGTCAGCAGGTGGTCCTCCAGTGCCAAGCCCTGTGCACCATCACTACCAAAAGCCCGGGCGAGTTTCATAATCGTTTCCGGGTCAGGGCGGACACCTTTCCTGATGTCGGCAATGGTGGCGTGGCTCAGGCTGGTCTTGGCCGCCGCTTGCCTCAGTGATAGATGCTCACTTCTCAATCTGTCCTCTAGCCATAGTGCTAGTTTTGTTGTAGTCGCCATTTTTCTTTTTGCCCGTCCGCCTTTTCACTTTATTAAGAGGCTTCGCCTCTTCTTTATGTAAATGATTGACAGGGGCTCTGGTCGGTGCTACCATAAAGGCAAGGAGAAAAGGCGGGTAGCACGGCCAGTATCTCCTGACATCAATCCACCGGCTTATGCCCGGTGGATTGATTATTTTTAAGCCTCTCTATCTCACTCGTAGGAACAAATAAAATGCCGCCGAACGTGACGGCAATAAGCTTGTTAGCCTCAATCCAGCGGTAGAGAGTCATTTTAGGTTTCCCCAGCTGCTTGGCAGCTTCTGGCACCGTTACGAACTCATCAGTTACAACTTTCAGTTCTCTTGTCACGGTAACACCTTTCTTTGAGCTACAGTAGGGGATGTTACCATAGTCTCTAGCCTGTGTCAAGCCCTTTGGTGGCAATTTTTAAGAATTATTTTTGGGTGGCTGCCCTCTCTAGGTCGCCCAATCACTCTCTTTTCAACCGATAGACTTGGGGTTGAAAAAGGGCAAAAAGAAATTTCAAAGCTAGGTGCTCGACCGGGCAACTCATTTTCGAGGCTGGGGCACTCTAGGATTGAAATTCTGGCGTTTTGCCCGACCGGGCAATGGTATTCTACCTCTGGTTTAAGAGGGGCTAAGCCCCTCTTTTCCCCAGGAGAAAATGTTGGCGGTCGCCAAGAATTTCTCGATCTAAATCAATATTCTCGACCTTTTGGGGCCGGGTTTCGGTTTAGGCTTAACTTTGGGGACTTTATTACCGGTGATCTCGAGGTCCACACCACACTTATCACATTTTCGATGGCGGGCATAGCGCAGTGCCCAACCAAAATACCTGGCTCCACACTTTGGGCACTTTCCCTCGAGCATAATACCACCAACGCATTCAAATAGGCTAGGCTACAATCAACTCTTAGTTAATTGTAACATTGCTTATTCGTAGCGGCTTCAATAGGTAAAAAGTCACAGTTTCGGCAGTACTTTAGTATGAGGGGCGAAGCCCCTCTCCTTCAAAGGAGAGGGAAAGTG
>JABUBQ010000006.1_pt1 | contig 26387 bp, 37 predicted proteins | sample 7240351 | NCBI WGS metagenome assembly JABUBQ01 (sample SAMN07256348, study PRJNA390944) | subsurface metagenome | isolation source: Methane hydrate marine sediment | place: Pacific Ocean: Eastern North Pacific, ODP site 1244 | collected 2002 | reverse complement strand
TCATCACGTTCATCCTGGTGACAACTACAGACGAGGTAGATGCTGCCGCTGCCAGCACCCTTAAACTGTATGGTTACATTGGCAAGGCGCTGGTAGACTAAGGGGGTTTTAAGATGATAACTACCGAAGAGAGAACGCTCTTAGTTGAGGCGCTGGTGGATGCAAGAGATGCTAGTGAGAGAGACAGCTCCATTGAGGTGGTCAAGCTCCTGGGGAAGTACCACGGGGGTTACACGGACTTTCCTACAGATGCAAAACTGCCCCTTGATGAGGCTGTGGATGAAGCTATAGATGCGGTCGTTAGCATCGAGTTTGACCAGGATGTAACCGAAGTTGACCTGACTGGTGTGGCAATAGCTCCAGATCCCGGAGGGGTATCGGGAGCACTGTTAGCTAACAAAATCACCATTGAGCACACTAATTTTGCCAACTCCACGGAATATACCGTAACGATTCCAACTAAAGCTGTGAAGAACGGTTATGGTGTGGGCAACAAGCAAATCCAGTGGAGCTTCACCACGGTAGGTGTATAGCCTTGCATGGCGGCTCAATGAACGGGAGGTAACCTGCCAATGCGGGGTATCAGGATAGAGCTTGGTTATATGTTAAACCGAGAAATAGGATAGTATCTCGTGTAGGCGGATTGTTGCCTGAAACGGCTAGCGATAGCCGAAGATAAGGGCTTGTCATGCAAGATAGGTGTGGCAAGCCCCTTTTGGTAGGAGGAGGTAATTATGGCTTTTAGATTGCCAGCAAACCTAGCCGTAGGGCAGCAGTATACGGCAGTAAGCCCGGGTGACGTGGCTGCTCTTGAGGAGGCACTACCGGCTAGCAGCCGCATGCTGGTTGGCTTGGTCTTTGCCGAGAGGTACGACGGCTTCGAGGATGACTGCGAGAGAGCTGAGGCTGCATTACAAGCTGAGGCAGGGCTAGCCCCCTGGCCCGAATATCAGCGCTTTGTCACCCCAGACCCCGATGGGGAACCTATTGTTTGGGTTAGCTACCAGTCGAGTCCTGTTTGGTGGACAGTGATACTGGTGTTACTGGGGGGAATCTTCCTTCTGCCGATTCTTGCCGCTCTACCCTTAAAGATTATTGATTGGCTTTTCCCTGGAACTATTGAGTTGATAACCATGGTAGTGATGCTACTGATGGTAGGCGGCATTATGCTGTTTATGCCCAAGCTCATGGCGCCGGCTAAGGAGGAGAAGAAGGAATGAACCAGTCAGTTCAACCTCTACAGCTTACTGTATCGCTCGTAAGGGGCAGTATTTCCTGGGACTTGCCAGAGAGCCTTCAGTTTACTCCCGGTGATACCATAATGGTTACTCTTACTATTACCAATCCAACTGAGGAAAGGCGGCTATATGGTTTACCTTGGGCGTTGATACGGGGTGGAGTAATAGTTAGTGTCGGAATGGTTACCGTTGCTGATACTGATAGCTGGTGGATTGATGGCGGAGAGACAGAGGAAATCTCCTTTGAGCTTTCCCCGGAGATTACCGACGCCTATTTTAATATATCCTTGCTTGGCGGAATTTCTTTAGAGGAAGAGGAACTAGAAGTGGTGGAGGAGATTATTGATAGCCTCACCACCTACCTTTACTACACTGTCACTCCAACGGTTCAACCGCTAGAAGTCCAGGCGCTGTGGGTTGCGCAAGCCGTTAGCGTGCTTGTGGCGATAGGGATGATAGCCCACCTTGTGGCTGAGGTGCTGGGGGTGGGAGCTAAGGTGGTAAAGAAATGAGCGGGAACTATACGGACGTCGTGGAGGTAGTGGCTCCCAGCAGCGCCGTGGCTGGTAAGATAGTGACGGTAACCGTCAGGGTAAAAAATATACACACCTATGGTTTTCGTGTATCAGTAGCAGTTACTTATGAGCCTGGGCCTGTCCGCTTTATAGGGCCAGAGGATAAATGGGTTGCCGCCGGAGCGACGGAATCATGGTCGGGTTCTTTCACCATGCCCGGTAATGATGTAACCATATGGGCTTATAGCTCTTATTGGGGTGAAGACCAATTGTGGCACTTGGACGATGAGATGTCGAAGGATGTCAGCCTGGCCGAGGCGTTCAAAGGGACCATAAGCAAAAAACAGCTTGAGCATGATGGTACTTATGCCACTATCCCGGTAAGTAATATCCCCCAGGGCAGGAGGGGCCTGGTCCACATCTGGGGTCGCAACGATATGAGCAGTGCCCAGAGGATGGGGATCATCTGGGTTGTAAAGGACCCCGGCGGCACGGTGGTTGAGGAACACTCAGAATGGGAGAAGTGGCCGTATACCGGGGCTGGCAAAGAGCACGAGTTCATCGGGGGTCGGTTCTCTATAGATAAACCAGGGACATGGACCATCATGGTGGGGCTATACATATACCCCGAGGGTTCTATCGCTGTTGACGCTTATGGTGGCGTCTTGTGCACGGTGGCAGCTGAGTTGGTGCCCACATTCAGCAATTTTGCCGTGGCATCCTTTAGCAAAGCTTAGGAGGAAGGAAATGATTAAAACGCTTAATGTATCACTAGGGCAGGTGGGGGGATTGAGCCTGCTGAACCCATCGACGATAGGAGTGCCAGTGGTTGAACCAGGGGTGGTTCTAGCCTCTGGTTATTACACTGAGCAGACTACAGGGCAGCTCTACTACTATGACGCTGAAAGTGACCAGTGGTACTACTATGCCGCGGGGTATCTCTACCCCCTGGCCATTTCCTGGAAGCCCTCGCCCTCTCCCAAGATAGATCTTGTTACCGGAGATACCCTCAGATTTAACCTGACGTTTAAGTATATGGGGCCGGCGGTAACCCGGAAGTTCTACGCTGCCATTGGTACTAGCGAAACGTCGGGCGCTTTCGACGAATGGGGTTGGAACACAGAAAAAAATATTGCTATCCCCGCTAAGACTACTCCAACCCTCATAACCGGTCAGTATATAGACATTATTATTCCTAGTGGGCAGGGTGGAAAAACTGGTGGCGCTTACTGCAAGATAATGAACGGTTTTACCCTAACTGAAGGCGTTAACAGCACGCCATATTACTATAACGTGTGCTATATCGTCCCGCCGGAGGGCGAGTTTAGCGAGTTCGGTATCACCAAGTTTGAGAAGGTTTGACATGCAGATTACACAAGTCCAGGTGGGGAATGTCCTTTATCCCCTGACCGAAGGGGAGCCACTTCCTGTTTGGTCAGGGGTTGGGGATACGATAAAGGTATTCTATACCTTCAAGTATAGGATGCCCGAGACCAGCAGTGTCCGAATCTGGGCGTCCCTGCATCGAGTAACCCGAGTAGAATTGGCCCAGACCAAGGATGAGATAACCCTGGTGAAGGCCCTTGAGTGGAAGGATTATGAGGGGGAGATAGACATTGAGGTCGGCCGGATTGTCTCAGGCACCTACTCGCTGATCTTGGAGTTACCGGATTACGATGTCGAGCACCGCATTGATGCCTGTATCGAGGTAACCGCTGCCCCCGGCATAGGCGGAATGGAGATGATAGGCCCGATATTGGTAATTGGCCTTATGGCTGTCATGGTAGGTATGCTGGCGCCGACGATGGAGGAAGGATTTGGGTAATGCTGCAGTCCGGTGATATTTTTGCTACCAAAGGACACGGGTTACTCGGTTGGCTCTCTCGCAGGCTGATGGAGCCGGAGACCGGCCGTTACCACTTTGGCATAATACTGCAAAAGTGGCAGGAGGATTATCTAATTCTGGAGTCGATGAGCAAGGGGCTTTCTGTCGGCAGGCTCAGCTTCTATAAGGGTGCCGATATTAAATTCTACCGGGTGAATTGCCCCAGGGACCTGAGGGTGGCAGCACCTTTTGAGCTAACCAGGTGGGGCAGAAGCCTGTATGATTACCTGCTTGTCGCCAAGCTGATAATTCAAGGACTATGGCTGCTGCTCTGGCATAGAAGAAGGATAAGACCGGAAGAGCTCACCTGGTCACAGGATAACGCTCTGCTCTGTAGTGAAGCAGTGGATATAGCCTACGACGCGGTCGGGGTGAATATCATTCCCATCCATGTCTGCCCCACACCCAGCGCCTTCAGGCAGGCCGAGCTTGACGGTAGAATAGAGGAGTTAAAGGAGGTATTCAGTGGCTAGTGACAAGGAGCTTATCGCCGAAATCAAAAAGACTTTGACCAAACTGGCAAACAATGACCCCACATGGAAGCTGGTCCTGGGTAGGGAAACATTATCTGCCACCGATGTTATTCAGAGGTTGGGCAATGACCGCAAGCTCCGAAAGTTCGTTGTGACTCACTACGTCGGGTTGGCTGTGGAAATGGAAGTCCGCGCAAGGGAAAAGAGGTTTGGGGGGGAGAAGTGATGAAAGCCATACTTTGCCGCCCGAAATTTGATGAGCCCACTGAGCATAGCTTTGCCTTCGCCGGTGAAATCCTCCGGTGGTGCCGGCAGGTAGGTATCGACATCATCGAGCTGGCCGAAGAAGATGCCGTTCGTCCGGCAGTAGAGAAGGCACTTCAAACCTTTAATCCCGATATCTTTGTTTTCTATGATCATGGCTCGGAAGACTGTTTATGGGGACAGGGTGGGGCCGCGGCCGCCATCGACTTAAAAAATGTCGGCCTGCTTGCCAACATAGAGACCTATACCCTGGCCTGCCTCAGCGCCAAGAGCCTGGGGGTGGAGGTATGGCGTAGAGGCGGGACATACTGGGGCTATACTGAGGTGGTGGGCTACACGACCGATGCCCTAGCTGAGTTCCAGGAAGCATTTAATTGTGGTTTTCACTACCGCTTTATCGAGGGGGATACTCGCCAAAACTCTCTCCAGCGTGCCAAGGAGACGTTTAGCCGGCTTGCCTTAGAGCTCATAGATATCGGAAACCCCTTTGCCGCCATCTGCATGCGGGAAGACGGCGATAACCTGGTCTATTTGGACGCACATAAACCCGAGGAGAAAGAGGGATGCCTGCTGGCGCTCCTCAAACTCCCGAAGCTGATTTTTGCACAGAGGCAAGGAGGGTAGCCGGTGAGATACGCTATTGTTTCAAAGGGGCTCACCGTATCACAGTTACAGGATGAGACCCAGCGCTGCGGGGGTAGAAACCTAAAGGTAGCCTCAGCCTCAAAGCAGATCTTCTGTGACCTGGATGATGTGGGGCTGGCTAAGCTGAAGGTTATTCCCGGGCTAGCCATAAAGGAAATTGGGAAGGTTAGCCCGCATATTATATTGCCACCACAGGCAGGAGTAATCGGCCCTTCAATCTACGCGGCGTCCCAGAATGCAATAGCATCCCTTCTCTTTCAGTATCGTGAGATACTAAGCCCGCCCCTTACTGGCCATGTTTGGACTGTGGCTGTCCTGGACAGCGGAATCAGAAAGACCCATATTGGCCTTGAAGATAAGGTAATTTATGAGGAGAACTTTACCACTTCCCCGGACTGTGATGACCATTATGACCACGGAACGAGTGTCGCTTTCCTAATCGCCGGCGGCAAGCATGCCCCCGGAGAAGAGGCAGGAATAGCTCCGGGAGCGCCGTTAATGAGCCTAAAAGTTCTCAATGATGATGGTATGGGGCTTGAGGAAGATGTGGTCCTGGCTATTGAACGAGTGATAGCACTGAGGAAGGAGGCGGTCGCTAAAGGCTTGTCAGAAGACGATCCTGCGCATGTTTCAGCTATAAATATGTCCTTTGGGAGTCCGGACGACGGAGACCCCGATAACCCAATGAGGGTAGCCTGCAGGGCTGCCTTTGAAGCTGGTATAGGACTGGGAGCCTCTGCGGGCAATGATGGGCCAAACCCGGGTACTATAACTTGCCCTGGCACCGAAGAGTGTGTTTACTGCGTGGGTTCTACTACATTTAGTCCTTGGGAAATATGGTCTCATAGTAGTAGAGGCCCCACAAAAGAAGGACTTATTAAGCCGGACCTGGTTACCTTTGGGGTTGACACCATCACCGCCAGCGCCAAATCTGATACCGCCTTTGAAATGAAAAGTGGCACTTCTTTTGCTGCTCCCATAGCTACGGGTGGTTGTTGTTTGTCTCAAGAGGTAGCGGTAAGAATGTTTAATATGTGGATAAGCCCTAAAGATGCTTGGCCAATTTTACCATTAACCTGTAAAAAGCCTGAGGGAGCACCGAGGGAGAAGGATAACGACTATGGTTTCGGCATGCCCACCGGGGACTTAATGAAAAGACTGATTAGCCCGCTCGGAATACCCGGGATAGGCGAAGTGGCCAATTTGCTTGTCCCGGTCCTTGGAATCGGTATGGTCGGTATGATGATATCAGGAATGGGCAAAGGAATGAAGTGATGGTTTTAGGAGGTCTCAGTCAAAATTGGCTCGGTTGGGTGAGGCTGCTTATGTCTCACTCAAGGGCTACCGTCCTCGTCAATTACTCAGAGGGTACGGTTTTGTGGACGATCTCTTCCCCCGATCCAGAAATTCAGGCTCAGATACCGGGGCTTTTAAGAAGCCTAATGGCTACTCTTGCACAAAAGGTGGGCAACTTCTTCAGGGTTACGACCATTATAACAGAGACCGAAGAGCCCTTGCGGGTATAGGAGGACAGTGTCAACCACTGACGGCTAAAGCCGCCAGCTTGTCCCTACCCAGCCCCGGAAGGGAAGGGTGAGACGATACGCTGGTTGACGGCAGCGCGCCAGCTAAGGATATACCAAAGCTGGCAAGTTACAGGAGGTTAATCCTGATGTTGAAGATTTTACCGGGAGAACAATTCTCTTCCCGAACCTCATATCTTCAGTTATTAAGGTACGAGGTATCTCGGCTTACCGAGCACCATTGCCTTGCAAATACTATATCAGGAAAGGAGGTGTGCCGCAATTTCCCTGTCGCTTAAAAGCGACAGTCCCCTTGCGACGAATTCTTATGGATAAAGCTCTAATGGCAGTTATGGGGTTAGTGCTAGGTCTAGGAGTGGTTATGGTTGTGGCCGGTATGGCTCAGGCAGCACCGCCACAGTATGCCTGCCCAATCTGCGGGACACCGTTTTGGACTTACGATGAGCTGTACGGCCACTTCACCGCGGAGCACCCGGCGGAGCCGATAGATATTATCTGGGAGTAAGGAGGTAAGGCATGGAAGCGGTTTTGATTAAACCACAGGTAGTAGTGGACAAACTGGAGCTGGATCCTACTTTTGAGGCGGGCTCAACTCATACTGCCCGCGCCACCTTAACGAATCCAACCACAAAGGACTTTACCTACACGGGAGAGCTGTACCTGGATGTCACCAAGGTAGCCACCTCAGGCGCAGGTGAGGTCATAATACCTGCCGGGCAGTCCATGGAGGTTAGCTTCACCATGGTCATGCCCACAATCGAGGGTGACTACCAGCCCTACCTGGATGCCTGGGTTGGTGGTGAGCTCATCGCCCACTATGCGGCGACTGAGCTGGTGAGCATCGCGGTGATACCATCCATAATTGTGGGCCCCATAATCTGGGTGTGATAGGAGGTAGCTATGCCGGAATTTAGCCCAGGGGAGAGTAAAGTCGCCAAAGTAGCGATGACTAACCCCACGGGGAAGGCCTTTGACTATATAGGCGTAATTTATATGGGGACAGACCTGGCGGTGATGGCCGAGGTGTCCTTCCACTTGAATCCTGGGGAGGAGAAGCAGGTTACCTTTCCTATAACCATGCCATCCGTGCAGGGGTCTTACCCGGTACATATTGGCGTGTTTTCCGGCGGGCAAAACATCGCCCTGTATAAGGCAATTGAAGATGTGATTATCGCAGTAGCGGTGCAGCCCGTTCCCTGTGTTTACTGCGGTGCTACCTTCGATACTGAGACAGGGCTAATTTCCCACATGGAGTCGAACCATCCTGGTCAGCCGTATCTAGTTTATGCCTATCCTGCGGTAAGCCAAGTAGCTAGCGGAGGAACGCTTTATATAAACTACAGGGTCTATACTCCTGCTGTGCCAGGTACCCCTACAACACATGGCTACTTCCTTGAAATCCATATCGCCGGTTACCCGCTCTGGACACCTTATAACGCAGCCCTTGTTCGGTTTGACGGGGGGAGCCCCGCCCAGTTCCGTAGCGGTAGGGCGATCATGTATATCAAATATATGGTAGGCCAGTACAACTTTTACAATATTCCACCGGGAACATATAAGCTGTGTAGCAAGTGCCGACACCTTGCAGACGTCGGTGGGTATGGGTGGGGAACCATTAAAACATTCTGGAAGGATGTTGATACTGGGCAGACTATAAAGGTAGTCTAATGGCTAAAGCATACCTTGAACTGGACGAGGTAAAGGAGTTAGAGGACGCAGCCGAATACCTGCGGGATAAGCTGCTGATTCGGCTGCTTTTCCGGCTCGGCTGCCGCATATCCGAAGCCCTGGGTATCGCGGTAAGCGATATTGATTTTGACCAGGCCGAGGTGACCATCGAGCACCTAAAGATGAGAGTTAACCTCTCCTGCCCCGACTGCGGCACCAGGCTAAGTAAGACGGCCAAGTTCTGCCCGGGCTGCGGGGTAAAGGTAGGAAAAGCAATTGCCGAGGAACGGGAGCACCGCCGGGTAAGGACCCTGCCTATAGATGCTGATACCCTGGAAATGATCAGGGACTACATTGACCGCGGTGGACCGGTATCCTCTAACGGCAGGCAGCTCCTCTTCGGCATCACCCGGAGCCATGCTGCGAAAATAGTAAGGGACTGCGCCGAAAGAGCTGGGCTGGGGGAGCTGGTTAACCCCGAGACAGGCAAAGTGCATCACGTCAGCCCCCATAAATTGAGGGACGCCTTTGCCATAATGGCGGTTCAGCATGATGGCTCGACCGATGGCATCAGGATGCTCCAGGAGCAGCTCGGGCATGCCAATATCGGGACGACAATGCGCTATCGTAAGGTGGCGGGGCAAGAATTAAAGGAATGGTACGGCGGGCTTTGGAAGGAGGAGAACCCCAATGCTGGGACAGGCAACGGTAACGATTAAGGAAAACCAGTGGAATGTTTGGGTGGCCAATACCACCGCTGAGCTTACTACAGGGCTCAGCGGGGAAGAGTCGATACCCGCCGGGACCGGAATGCTGTTCGTATTGCCGGCAAAGCAGCAGGTGACGGTGGATACCACTAACATGCTATTCCCCATAGACATCATCTTTATCTCGGAGAATTTGGTAATCGATGTCGCCAGGAACATACAGCCGGGGTATCTGGTGACTGAGGAGACGCCCTGCGACATGTTCCTCGAGGTTAATGCCGGTGAGGCTGAGGGAATAGAGGCAGGGGATACGATAAGCGCCGCCACCATTCAGGAGCCAGGGTTTGACTGGAGCTCAATTATAGCCTTCGCCATACCATTGGCCGTCCTGGGGTTTGTCTGTGCCATGGGCGGGGGAATGGCAACCGCAATGGCAGGTTCTTCGTCACCACCAAAACGGCTTGCCCCTGTCGCCAATCCAGGAGAAAAGAAGTTATGGTATTTGGGGGAATGGTGGGAAGAGGAATATAGTACTGCCGAGTGTGTTATCTACCGGTCAGCAGATGGCAAGAAAAGGTTATATGCCTACTGGGATGGGACAAAGGAAGTTAAGCCAGCTCCTCATCTAGGTAGCCCTCCAGTATGTTCTAAATGTGGTTTGATAATATTTAGAACAACCGAAAAGTACTATGATACACCTCAAGGTATATTTTGTTTCGGCTGTGTTCCCAAGATATATAAAACTACTGAATATGAGAAGGTTTATAAACCAGTCTCGGGGGAGCACCACTCCATGGGGCTGACCCCAGAGCCAAGGTGGAAACAGTGGTCAAGGGCAAAGAGGGCTCCAGTTAAGGCGGAGGAATTGGTTCATAGAATTGTAGAGCATGAGGCTATCACCGGTGTTAGAGTAACACCTGAAAGGGTTGTTGATTTGGCTGAAGGGATAGGATGGGAAATATCCCTGGATGATGCTAGGGAACTATTAGCACTTAGGGAGCACCACTCCATGTGGCTGACCCTGGAGGAGAGAAAGGAGCTGGAGAAGAAATACGGCATGGTAGCCGTCAGGTGGGCCGAGGAAGCCACCAAGCCGGGTGATATAGAGGCGGCAGAAAGAGCCGCTGAATACTACTACGGAAAGGTAAAAGAGGCGCTCGGTCTGGGGCACCTTTCCCCCAAGCTGAGCGAAGAGCAAATAATGAAACTGAGGGAGGTCCTGGGACTGCCGGCGGATTTAGGTGAGATTCTTAAAATTCATCAGGAGACGGGCTATATCCCGTGATAATAGAGCCGGGCACAAAGCTTTTAGGGAACCTGGTTACCGAGTTCTGCCTCGAGAAGGGCTTGGGCAAACCGCCGGCCAGGGTAAATCTCTACAGCAGGGAGGAGTATATTGAGGAGACCGGCGACGACAAGACGGCTGCCCGTTACTCAGCAGCCAAGGACCAGATATCCGTGTCCCCCGATATTGCAGCTCACATAAACCTTGTTCTTCACGAGCTGGCCCACCATAACCAGACTTCCCGCGACGGAGTCGCAAAGTTTGACCGGAAATACGACGAATACACCGAGACCTACGGTTACCTCAATAACCCCTATGAGGTTGAAGCCAGGGAGTTTGAGGCGAAATGGTGGCCCGAGTTTGAGCGACTCTTGAAGAAGAAGCTGGAGGATAGCGGCATTGCCTGACGGTCTGATAACACCCGAGCTGGTCCTGCAGGTAGCCGAGGCTGCTGAGGACTATGTAATAACACCCGCTGAGTTCTCCGAAATTATGGGGACAGTCGCCACCATATTCGCCGGCGTTGGAGTAGCGGGGCTTATTGGTATGCTGACGGGGGCAATAATTAAAGGATTTACCAAGGAGACAGGGATTAAGGTAAAAGAGAAGGCAGGAGTGCCAATACCGATCATGGTATGATAAAAAGGGAGAATATGGCATGGCCGAAAAAGCGCTGACCACATACGATGATGGCATTATGGATGCCATACCCAAGGTGCTTATGGTCATGTTTGGGGTGATGCTTTTATTTGCCCTCTCGCCCATTACCGCGTACGCCCAGGCTCAAACCTACGCCCAAGCCTACCAGGGTCTAACTAACACCCTTGTGCTGAATGCGACTCCGACTACGCAGTGGGTAAATCTTATCAACGACCCACCTTATAGCCCCCTCATAACCGCTTCATTCTATAATGACGGCCCGAACTCGGTGTTCATCGCCATAAACAATCCTGATGAGTTTCTCGAGCTTAATGAAGGTGACTCCAGGGTAGTTAGTATGTCGGGAGGAGAAAGACGCATAGAGTTTATCTTCTATAAGTGTAATCCTGGAGAACGCGCTTCTGTAAGGGTGGATGGGAAATACTAAGGAAAGGAGAACGACATGGCTGATTTTACTGCACTAAAAATGGAGGCAAACCACGGGACCCAAGGTGTTCCTGTCTGGGTGGAAGTAGGTCCAACCGCCAACCATGAGGTGCGGTGGTCGGATTCGGCTACCCAGAAGAATGTCGCCTCAGCTAGCTGGCCGGCGATGATACGCCCTGCCGCCACCGCGATTGTGAGCTACACCTATGCCTACACCGCTGATGCCGTAGGCAATGGTTTCATATCCGACGAAGGCGCCGTTGACTGCCCAGCATACGACCACAATAACTACCTGTGGGCGAGGTGGAACTGGGACAACACGGGAACGTTTGCCTCGGCACCTATCTTCACCGCCTATCCCTCGGTGGCCCATGGAGTCGTCGTCAGAAACGATGGTAGCTTGCTTGGTGGCAAGATAGCTGATACTGGTGGTGGGGGTTTTAGCTACCTCAAAGGTAATGCTTTTGGCAGAGTTGATAGTGCTGGTGTTCCTGCTGCTGCCCCTGCTGCTGCCCCTGTGGTTGGCGATGGTACAGTGGGCTCAGTGTCACCGGCGGCCGGCGCCAACTGGCTGGCCAACTTCCAGAGTTTGCAGGGCGATAATGACTACATAACAGCTCCATTTACTCCAGCAGCTACTACTGCTGATAAGTGGTCATTGCACTTCGCTCTGTTCACTGGCCCTAACATGGTACCAACTCTCTACACGGTTGTAATGTCCCTAAAGTACACCTGGACATGATTGGACATGAAGGAGGTTTGATGAACCGATTTATCGCGGCTATGATTAGACGCTCAGGAAGGAGCTGGTGGCAAGCCCGCTACAGCACCGGGAAAGTCCTTAATGAGTGGGATACCCTCACCGGTAAGGTAAGGCTACCCACCGGCAATGGAAAGTCATCCCGCTGGGAGGAAACCCCCAAGCAGGGGATGGTCGGCTTACGCCTGCTCTGCCCTAATGGGATGGCGGGTGAGCTTGAGGCCCCTGAAGGACACCGCTTCTTCCAACTGAAGGCTGGTAGTATGGATGTCGGGATGGGCTTTACTGGTGGCATCACTGGTGTTAAGCGATTCTGCGATGCTCATATAATCGGTGTTGTTGAGGATGATGAGGGTAATTGCCTGTGTAGAGCCTGGGAGACGAAGGAGAGGCGGCTTACCGAGTTCCGGGACAACATCCATAACATGAAGTACCGGAATATCGGGGCACTGAACATCAATGTCCAGCAGCTAAAAGTGTAGGAGGCGGGATCGGTAGGGTAGTAGGCTTGGTGATAGAGGTAGTGAGTAGTCTTTGCTAGGGATTATCTTTGCTACCTCTTTTTAATATTGATGATAATACCGAGAGCGGAGAAAGCATAAAAGCATAAGCGAAACAGGTAATCCCAAAGGGGGAGATAATGGCGTTCCTACAGGTTAAAAATAGAGCGGTTTCAACATTAGCATCTGGGATAAGTGATAGTGATTTGTCCTTAACAGTGGCTGCGGGGGAAGGAGCTAAGTTTCCTCAGCCTGGCAATGGATTTCATATCACTATAGAGGATGAGATTCTTAAATGCACGGCCAGGAGTGGAGATACACTGACTGTGACCAGGGCACAAGAGGGAACAGGTGCTGCTGCCCATAGTGCGGGCAGGGCTGTAGAGTTGAGGATTACAGCCAAACTTATTAGCGACCTCAATGCTGCCGAAGTAGGAGACCTTAAGGCCCCCACCAAAGCATTGGACATGAACTCGCAGAATGTCACTGGCGTAGCTAGTCTTACTGCTACTGAGCTCCACGGGACAACCTACTGGGGGGATGTGCATCTTGAGGATGTTGAGTGTCCCGCGTGCCACAGGAAATTCAAGACGGAGGATAGGCTCGTATTCATAGTTAGTAAGGTGGAGGAAAGGTTTATCACTGCTATACCTGTGCACCTGACTTGTGATGGAGGACAATGAATGGCCTTTGTGTGGACCGAAGATATAAGTCCCGGAGCGGCAGCCAATGCTGCCGGCCTGAATGAGGTACAGGACAACCTGGACACTATATATACTGCTCTAGGCATTACTAGAGGTGGCTGTGCCTCTGGTGCTGGCTGGACTGAGTTCCCAATTGCTGGCGGGCTGGTGACTGAAAAACTGACGGACCAGGCGCAAGAGTTAAGGGCTGTTACTGATTATGCCCATGACAACAAGTGCCCGGCATACGACAGTGGCTACCGAAGCGGTGTGGATACCACTGAAGACTCGGGTTACTATAATGGCTATTTATCTGGCTACGATAGCTCATATCATCCCGGCTATTTCAACGATCAGCATGGTGCCTACGATAGCGGCCATTTATCGGGGGTAGATGTTAACGATTTCCCCGGCTACTACATTAACCAGCATGGCACCTACTATAGTGGCCATAATTTTGCCGTTGGCTAAAAGGAGAAATGGAGTGGCTTTTGATTGGGCAGAGGATATTAGCAAAGGCGCAAAAATAGATGCCGCCGACTTGCTCGAGATCAGGACTAATATCGACACCGTTGATGACGAAAAGTGTGCGGCCCACAAGGTTAGCTACAAATTAGACTATAAAGACGGTGTTGATACTGGCCATTATCCTGGGTATTACAACAATCAGCATGGCAGTTATGATAATGGGGACCTGAGCGGCTATGATAGCACCCATAAGATAAATGTCCTTTCTGATGAGAATGTTACTTATCTGAACGGTCATTTAGCGGGGTATGATAGCACCTATTACCCAGGTGTGAATACCTACCACTACGAAGCGGATTAGCCCCCCTTTTTAGCTATGAGAAAGGCAGCAGATAAAATGGAAGCAGCTGAAGTACTGACAACGGGTTGGTGTCCTCTTAACTGTAAGTATTGCTATATCCCCAAGAATGAAGTGATGAGGGAGCTTCATAATGAGATAGTTACCGACCTCGAGCAAGGTAAGTACATCGAGAAGTTAAGGGAAATCTATGGAGATGAGCTAAAGACCCTTGGCTTCTGGGGTACGGAGCCTACTTTAACTCTAGATTTAATTCAGCCTCTGCTACCGCAGCTTACCCGGGTGTTCCCGAAATTGAATGAGATGAGTTTTTCAACATCAATGATAGTTTTTGAGCCCATCGCGAGGTTCATTGAAGCACTTCAGGGATACGGTATTAAGCTGAAAATCCAGGTCTCCCTTGACGGTCCTTCTTTTATCACCGACAGGAATCGCTTCCGCGGAGCGGCCAAGAAAGTCCCCAAAAACTTCTTTGCTCTGGTTTCAGTAATCCAGGACCAGAAAACAGAAGTAGAATTCCACTGGAAGGCAACCTTAACCACCGAGAATATAATCGAGATGAACGGCGACCCCTCCAAGATAGACGAATACCATCAGTACTTCGAGAACCTAAACGAGAGATTTGATGAGGTAAACCGAAGCAACAACATCTCACTTTTGAAAGGCAGCTATACCCCTACCCTAACGGTTCCTGGCAACTATACCTCTGAAGATGGTAGAGATTTCGCACATTTTCTCAGGAATCTAAGACATAAAGGACATAGGTCCACCTACTCTTTCAGGCTGGAAAGACTACTTGAATTCTGGGATGAGCTGGGGACCAAGAAAAGCATGTTCACCTGCTCGGCAGGCGACTCGAACAGTGGCATAGGCAACAGGTTCCACATCTGTCACAGGAGTTTTTACCTGGATGAGAGCAGGTACGTGGACAGCGTCCTGCAGCAAGGCGATAAGAACTGGGATACCTCTCACCTCAAAGCGGGCACCATAGACCTCTTAAGGAAGTATTACATCGTCGATATGGGCCAAGACGCAGAGCTAACCCGGCTCCGTTATGTGATGAGAAACTACCACGACTTTTGGCGGCTACAAATAGGTCATATAAGAAGTATGATGATAGAACTAGCCTTGGCAGGGCAGGTGGACCATCAATACTCAGAAGACAGTGAACTGAGCACACTCTTTGGCTTATTCGTCAATACCGGGTTGAGTTGCCCCATAGAAAATATGCTTAACACCGGTAGCATTCATCTCACGCCATTATCATTGCTCAAGATGTTCGGCAATGGGGCCTTTCAGGAGCTAATATATGACATACCAAGAAGAAAATAATAAGTTACTGAATTCGTTTCTGGACCGAACCTTCCTCAAGACATGGGAAAACCAGGAAGAAGGACTCGAGAATTTCAGGACGCTTGAGCTCTTTCTGAATACCAAGTGTAACCTGAGATGCACCTACTGCTACCTGGCTAACTTCGGAAATGAACTGTACCCGCCGAAGCTTCAGGATGATAAGAAGGTATTAGCGAACCTTCAAATCCTGCTAGATTGGCTACTAAATAGAAAGCTGGCACCGCGGCTGGAACTTTTCTCCGGCGAGCCCTTTGCCCAGAATGTCAGCCTGCAGGCACTCAGTATGATACTGGATAAGTTTGAGAGTGCGGATAACAAGCCGGAGTCCATAGTCATACCCACAAACTATACCTTCATCCTGAACAAAAACCTAACCGAGGAGATCGAGTGCCTGCTTGAAAGGTCGAGGAAGCTGGGCATGCCTATGGCCCTCAGCGCCTCGGTAGACGGCAGATACAGCGAAGTCAATAGACCATTCAGGTCCGGCAAGAGCGACCCCAGGGATGACGGCTACTATGACGGGGTATTTGCCTTCAACAAAAAATGGGGATTCAGTTTTCATCCCATGATATACTCTGACCGTATCGATAGTTGGCAGAATAATTTCCTGTGGTTCCAGGAAATGCTAAAGAAGCACGATATTCCCTGGTCCAACATATACCTGTTGGAGGTGAGGAACAAGGAGTGGAGCAGAGACAGCATCTTTGAGTTTGAGGAGTTTATCAGATTCCTAATCAGGTGGACATTCTTGGTTCCCTGCCGCGGCAATGCCCAGGAGTTCGTGAACTTCCTTTTCAAGGGAGGGTTTAATATCCTACAGAGCCCCTTAACGACTATCGGTAGAGGTATCGGGTGCTCCATCCAGTCCACCATACATGTGAGGCTGGGAGATTTAGCTATCGTTCCCTGCCACCGGACTTCCTATGAGCCCTTTATCAGTGGCCACTTCATCGTGGACGATGGAAGTATAACAGGAATTAGGGCTGACAATCCTGAGCTGCTGATTGCAATAACATCGATGCAGAGTAGAAGCCAGCCGATGTGCGAGTCATGCCTAATCAAGCACCTCTGCTCCGGGGGATGTCTCGGGAGCCAGTATGAAGTTACCGGAGACCTCTTTTCACCCATCCCCAGTGTATGCCGGCTTGAACACGCTAAGGTAAGAGCAATGATAACGGCATACAAGGAACTGAGGGTATTCGACCTTATTTGCGATAGAGTCAATCCAGAGAAAAGGGATGCCCTAAATATGTTGGAGGAGATGACAAATGGAACAGGAAGACCTGAAAAAGTACCAGGAAACAGTCGGCAAAATCAAGGGGATACTGAAATATGAGGCGGATCTCAAAAAGGTCTTCGGGCCGAGGCTCGACAAGGTTCAGGGAGCTCTCGGGCTAATGGAAAGTCAGATGGATGACCTTGCCGAAGACAAAGCGGTTGAGGCTTCGGGGGAGGAGAAATCCAAAGTTAAGGAGGTCGTAAACCTCTTCCTAAGCATTGCCGTTAATCGACCAATCGTGCCGATATTTAGGGACCTGTCGAGGTTCTACCTGCTGCTGATATTCAACTGGAACAAGGAACTGGGCAAGAGGCCGGACATCGAGCTCTCGGTAAGTGCTGCTCAAAGGATTGTGGAAGGGCAGATGACTATGATTGATACTATCAATCTCCTGAAAACAGTCTCTGAGCGATTGCAGAAGCTAAGTGGGTATGAGCCGCCAGCTTTTGAGTTAAGCCGGCACTATCTCCAATCATTGGAGGAAAAGAAGCTGGAGCCGTCAGAGAAATAAGCGCAGTCTTTAGGGCACTACGCAATGATGTGAGTAAAAATGTTTGATAAGGCCCATTTTGACCAGATTGTTTTTGACTCTGTAGCATGGACTCGGGCTTACAAAGACACTGTCACTCGCTTCATTCTGGAAGCTCAAGCCTATCGAGACATAGCTACCCGCTTTAATCTGGCTTTTCGGGGCTTTACCGACATTGCCACCCGGTTCAGGCTAAACTTGCCGTTCTACATGAATATCGCTGCTCGCTTCAAGCTATGGGTCCAAGGTTACCAAGATATAGCCACGAGATTCGGCCTCTGGGTTCAGGCCTATCAAGACATAGCCACTAGGTTTAAGCTCTGGGTGCAGGGTTTCACTGATATAGTCGCTCGCTTCATTCTGGAAGTTCAGGCCTATCAAGACATCGCTACGCGCTTTAAGCTCCGGGTGCAGGGTTTCACCGACATTGCCACCAGGTTCGAGCTAATCCCCTATACCTATAGGGATATTATCACCAGGTTCAAACTCTCTGTGCAAGCTCACCAGGACGTATCCACTAGATTCTTCTTGTGCCAGCCGACTTGGGAGGAGTTTCAGATACAGAAGGCGGTAGCGGCACTCAAGGTAGAGGTGGAGGGGCTCGAACTTGAGCCAGGAGCACACTTTAGGATTTAAGATGAGAATGGAAACTGTCTTACACGAAACCTGCGGGCAATATGTTGCTCGGAGACTCTCTGAAGGCTGGAGAGTTGCCGGGCGGTATAAGCATCTGGTTTTCCTCTCGCCTCCTGACGGCAGCTTTATACGCCCTGTTGACCTTCGGAACGATGTTGAAATTCTAAGACCTAACGCTGCGGGTGATTATGAGAATATACCCTCAAGCACTTCGCCTGCGGGTAGACACTGGCAAGCCGTAGACGACGTAGTGCCTGACGAGGCTGCTACTCGTGTTTACACCAGCTCTGCATATTGGAATAAGGATGCTTATAATCTGCAGAATACTTCTATCCCCGTTGGAGCAACAATAAACTCAGTAAGGGTTTATTTTAGGCTAGATGGTGGTGGTTACCCTGGATACGGGCAACCGTTTCTAAGATTGGGCACAAACGAAACCGCTGGAGCAGAGCAACGCCACCAATTTGCCTGGCAGACTTATTCTCAGATTTTAGCAAGACCAGGGGGGGGTTCTTGGTCGCGGGCTGACCTTAATAGCTTACAGGGTGTTATTGGCTTAAGGGCCTACTCCGCACCCAAGCCCTTTCATTGCACCCAGGTCTATGTTGAGGTTGACTTTTCGCCACCAACAGCCTACAGAGATGTGGCTTCCCGGTTCAGGCTCCGGGTAGAGGCTTACCGGGACACAGCCTCTAGGTTTTTATTAAACGCTCTGAATTATCAAGATGTAGCCACGCGCTTCGAGCTCTTTATCCGGGGTTACAGCGACATCGCTACTCGCTTCAAACTTAAGCCGCTAGTCTATCAGGATGTATCTACTAGATTCCATCTGTATCAACCATCCTGGAAATCACTTCAGATACTAGCAGACATAGCGGCACTCGAGGCAAAGGTAGCAAGGCTTAAGCTCAAACCGAAAGCCCACTTTGAGATCTAGGTGTGGTATGATAAAAAGGGAGAAAATAGATGGTAACAGCAATCAGACCCGGCCGCGGCGGCTTCGTAAGAGCCTTTGGCTGCGGCTGGTTCATCCGGGAGTTTCTTCTCGGCCATGGTCCCGAAGGCTCACCAACCATTGACCCTGAAAGAGGAGCTCCCCAGGCAGAGATTTTCTTCGAGTATAAGCAAGCCCTGTTCAGGTCCTACTGCGAGGACGCTGTTGCCTGGGAGAATGAGGCGCGCATAAAAGCCGGCAAGCCCATTTACACCCCGGGAGAATATAATGAACGGATCGCCCACCACTTGACACATATCCCTTAAGCTCTGGGTGCAGGGTTTCACTGATATAGTCGCTCGCTTCATTCTGGAAGTTCAGGCCTATCAAGACATCGCTACGCGCTTTAAGCTCCGGGTGCAGGGTTTCACCGACATTGCCACCAGGTTCGAGCTAATCCCCTATACCTATAGGGATATTATCACCAGGTTCAAACTCTCTGTGCAAGCTCACCAGGACGTATCCACTAGATTCTTCTTGTGCCAGCCGACTTGGGAGGAGTTTCAGATACAGAAGGCGGTAGCGGCACTCAAGGTAGAGGTGGAGGGGCTCGAACTTGAGCCAGGAGCACACTTTAGGATTTAAGATGAGAATGGAAACTGTCTTACACGAAACCTGCGGGCAATATGTTGCTCGGAGACTCTCTGAAGGCTGGAGAGTTGCCGGGCGGTATAAGCATCTGGTTTTCCTCTCGCCTCCTGACGGCAGCTTTATACGCCCTGTTGACCTTCGGAACGATGTTGAAATTCTAAGACCTAACGCTGCGGGTGATTATGAGAATATACCCTCAAGCACTTCGCCTGCGGGTAGACACTGGCAAGCCGTAGACGACGTAGTGCCTGACGAGGCTGCTACTCGTGTTTACACCAGCTCTGCATATTGGAATAAGGATGCTTATAATCTGCAGAATACTTCTATCCCCGTTGGAGCAACAATAAACTCAGTAAGGGTTTATTTTAGGCTAGATGGTGGTGGTTACCCTGGATACGGGCAACCGTTTCTAAGATTGGGCACAAACGAAACCGCTGGAGCAGAGCAACGCCACCAATTTGCCTGGCAGACTTATTCTCAGATTTTAGCAAGACCAGGGGGGGGTTCTTGGTCGCGGGCTGACCTTAATAGCTTACAGGGTGTTATTGGCTTAAGGGCCTACTCCGCACCCAAGCCCTTTCATTGCACCCAGGTCTATGTTGAGGTTGACTTTTCGCCACCAACAGCCTACAGAGATGTGGCTTCCCGGTTCAGGCTCCGGGTAGAGGCTTACCGGGACACAGCCTCTAGGTTTTTATTAAACGCTCTGAATTATCAAGATGTAGCCACGCGCTTCGAGCTCTTTATCCGGGGTTACAGCGACATCGCTACTCGCTTCAAACTTAAGCCGCTAGTCTATCAGGATGTATCTACTAGATTCCATCTGTATCAACCATCCTGGAAATCACTTCAGATACTAGCAGACATAGCGGCACTCGAGGCAAAGGTAGCAAGGCTTAAGCTCAAACCGAAAGCCCACTTTGAGATCTAGGTGTGGTATGATAAAAAGGGAGAAAATAGATGGTAACAGCAATCAGACCCGGCCGCGGCGGCTTCGTAAGAGCCTTTGGCTGCGGCTGGTTCATCCGGGAGTTTCTTCTCGGCCATGGTCCCGAAGGCTCACCAACCATTGACCCTGAAAGAGGAGCTCCCCAGGCAGAGATTTTCTTCGAGTATAAGCAAGCCCTGTTCAGGTCCTACTGCGAGGACGCTGTTGCCTGGGAGAATGAGGCGCGCATAAAAGCCGGCAAGCCCATTTACACCCCGGGAGAATATAATGAACGGATCGCCCACCACTTGACACATATCCCCTACAAGCTTACCGCTGCGCGCTACCACAGCTTCGTCAATTATTGTGGGATGCTCAAGAATCTGGGCTGGCTGGAGAAAACAGGGGAGGAGGAATCATCAGAAGCCCAACAAATTGAGGGGGGAGTAATCCGTAACCCCAAAGGACAACTACGCAGATACTACTGCCTGACCAAGAAGGGCATCGATGCCCCGGACCCCGAGTGGTCAAACCCCAAGCTTGTCCTCTATCCAAAGTTCGACCTGGAGTATCACCGGACAAACCGCAAGAAACACCATTACTCGTCAAGAAGAATCCCCGGCAGAAGCCATCGGGCTGCCAGGGTATAAAACCATTCACCCGGCCCGCGCGTGCCACCGGCGCCCCCCGGCGCCGCCAGTCCGGGTAGCTGCCAGGATGGTTTAACCTCCCCACTTATCATCGCCGACCCCCCTGAGTTAAAAATCCCCACCTCATCGACATAGTTTCCCTCGGAACTGTCCGGCAACCCCACTAGATTTCAGCCCTGGTGCGTCTGACGATAGCCAGCAAAGGCTACCCTCTTGTTAAGGGGCTCTAGGAGCGCCCTGGGCATTTGGTTTAATCGGCTTTCCCGCTCTATCCCCGAGGGAGAGGATAAAATAGCTATCGTTTCAAGTAATACTTAAAGTTATTTTGTGCGATGATGTTATCGTAAGCAAACAGCACAAAATAAGGGGGTTTATAGCTAAATCGGAGCAATCCTACAATGGATTGCCAGCCTAGCAAGCTGACGCACATTACAAAATCTAGGTTACTTGCCGAAGCGGGCAAGGGTAAAGCTACTCGGTGAATAGGCGCAAGCTGAAAGCCGACTGGTCAACCTAGCATAAGGTAGCTTTAGCGTAGGTCAGCGTGCCTGTGTAAATCTAAAAAGAGAGGTTACACAAGCACAATGGATACTCCTAACTATATCAAGTCGCTGATTATCCCCCGCAACGGTCAGAAAGCCCGTGATAGGCGGGCTTGGGGGATAGAGCTATCAAGGGTATGGCTACCATTCCTGACCGCCTGTAACACCGCAGGCGAATTAGCCGTTCCCGCAGACGCACTAGGCGCACCCCTGCGCCTTGCGTATAATGCCGATGGCTCGGTTAAGTTCTCCAAGACTGGCAGACCCGTAATGAGGGTTGCCAGAGATATAGCCGACAATGTTCGGCTTATCAAGGACAACTTCACCACTAACCTGCTGGACTACGCCAGTGAGGTAATGGACGAAATGCCCGACCAGTTCCAAGCGCAGATTGACAAAGCGCAGAAGGCTGGTGCGCCGATTATCCAGCGGGATAACCGCAGTCTGGATAAGGCAGTCGCCCTTGCCACCGCAGAGGCTCTTAAAGAGGCTAAAAGCCCGAAAGCCGCCGCCCCCCTGAAAGGGGAAAAAGAGCCTGTCGCCGCCGCCGTCAGCTAGTCTGTCTATGCACAGGCACGCTGACCTGCGCTAAAGCGAGAAAGGGGGCTTTATGGCAAGGCGATACCCTAGATGGGTAACGCCTGACCGCCAAGACCATCTGGTAAAGCTCTTTGTCCGAAGTAGGGGTTTTTGCGTCTATGGTCATACCGACTGCCCGATACCCGAACACTATTACGAGTTCTTTATTGAGGACTTGATAGCCGACTGGAAGGCAGACGACAGGGCGCAAGATAGTGCTGACTGGCAGGCAGAACGCAAGCGTATACACAGCCTAGCCGAAAGGCAATACCCCTTGCGTGGTGCTTTTAGTGCCGTGTCAAAGGAAATCTTCTTTGCCGACCAGCCCCAATACTATGTCGTGGGGATAGGCATAAGCGGTCTAACCTTCAAGCCTTTCGTATTGCTACGACTAGCCAGCAGTTATATCTGCCTGTATGTTGATACAGGCGATAGGCTGAAGGGCTTGTCTAAATCCAGAAGGCGGAAGGCTATCAGATACGGCAAGCCTCTACCCCTAGAGTATCAGAGAGAGCTTTCCAGCCTTTGCCGAGAAGCGGTCAAGCATTATCTAGAACACTAAAACAAACGAGAAGACATCCCGTTTACTGGGGTGTCTTTTTGTCTAAAAACCGCCTAGCCACCCCCTCTCTTTAAGCCACTTCGCTATGGAGTGGCTTTTTGCTTTAGCGCAGGGGAGGGGCAGGCGATGGTTGGCCATTGCAGTAAATGCCACAAAATCTGGACACTGGAAGCGAAACGGGGAATATGCCAGTGGTGCGGTCAGCAGGCATATTGTCAGACCACGACAACACTGGCTCGATTGCCAAAGTCGTCTTCCCAGCAGACCCAGCGGCAGCCGGCAATCGACAAGGGCTATAACCAGCTGGAAGGGAAATGGCTCACCTACTACAAGGTGGCAGTAAAATTCCTCCGCAAAGTCGACTCGCAGGAGAGGGAAGACCTGCTCCATACCATTATCCTCAATCTGGCAATAGCTGACGAGAATGGAGACAGGCCTGATACCACATCCTGGATGTACGGGGTGGCTCACTTTACTGTCTTTGACTTCATCTACGAGTGGTGTAGTCGACTTAAGGGCATCAGATGCCACAACTGCAGCCATAAGCAACGAAAGCAGTGCCGGGAGAATAACACCCGCGGTGCCAAATGCCCGAAAGCGGTCCACCTTGAAAGCCTAAACAGGCAGGTGGGGGGCGAAGATACCGTTGAACTCATTGAACTCATTCCCGCCAAAGCACCGGACATGGAGACACAGCTCAGCTTTGAGCCACTCATCAACAAGTGTCCGGAGAGGCTTCTGGATATAGTTGAGAAGAAGTTTGAAAATAGGGTATTAGGTAAACTCGATATCAGCTATCTCTGGAAGTGGCAGAGAAAGCTGAGACGGGTGTTCCCCGAGCTCGCTGCAGGAAGGAAGCCTCGGATAGGGCGACCCCGTCGCCGCAGAAAACTTTACAGATAAGGAATAATAGTTGGCGACCCCAAGAGAGAAGGGGTCGGGGGTTCGAATCCCCGGCCCCTCTTTTTGTCCCTATTCCAGGGCTTCTCTTGCATTGCGCAGCGGATCTTCTAAGACCTCTCTATCTCTGGCTATCTTCTCCTCCTCCTCATGCCACCGGTCCCAGTCGATCTCCTGACGAATGGCCTCCTCCACCAGCCTATTCAGCTCATCTGGGGGTAAGGCATCCAGCTCCCAGCACTCGTCACCATACTTGGTAATGTAAGCCTCTGCCCGGGGGTCAGCTCGCTTTGTGGGGTTTGGCGCCAGGCCGAGGGATTGAACCTGGTCATAGCTTAGTGCCACTGGAACATACTTAAATCTACCACCGTACCGGGTGAGCCGCTCCTGGACATCCCTGCACATATCAAGCCCCGAGGGGTCGTGGTCCCGAAAGTCTAGTATTACTCCCCCCTTCTCCAAAAACCTCTCTACCGCCTTATTCAAAAGGGTGAAAGGTGAATAGCCGCGGCTAGCAAAGACAGGCACCCGGTAATCCCTGGACACCGCATTGAGAAGGAATGCTAAGGCGTCCTTCTCCACCCAGACCTCAACGACCGATGCCTGCGTGTTCCACATGGGGCGCGTGTAGTTTTCGGGTTGTGCCGCTTCCCTCAGTGATTCCAGGAATTCTTCCGGAGACCGGTAACCATAATCGCCCCCCAGGGACTGCCGGGAGGTATCACTAAAAGCATCCCGCGGTAAGTCCTCCCTTTCCCGAGCTCGAACCATCTGGGCGTCAAAATATTTATAAACCGATGTCTTATTCTCTATTACCTGGTAAGGTGGCGACACCAGCCGGTAGTAGACCTGCCGGATCGTAGGAGCGAAGGAGTACTGCCCAAGGACCTCCCTAACCAGCTCAACGATTTCTTCATATTTCATCCAGCACCTCCTTTCTTGACTAAACTAGCACGCTTTTTCTGGACTAGTCAAGACCTTTGGTTGCCATCTAGCTTCAAGACCAAAGGTATAGAACCATTGACCCCCCCCAAAAAACGCCCAGATTTTGATTCTGTGGCGTGAGACATAGGTTTCTGGCTGGAAATCGGCAAAAGAAAGCGATTGAGGGACCTTGTAAGGGCAATCAGGGCAAAAATCGGCGGCAGGGGGGGCTTGACAAGCCCCTGCCAGCCGTGCTAATGTGTTTGCACAGGAGCAGCAAGGAATGCAAAAGGTAAAAATTATCTTAGAGACAGATGAACTCACAACTGTTCTTGTGGCAGCCAAATATCTAGGTGTTCATTTCGCCACTGTCTATAGGTGGATTAAAGCTGGGAAATTGCACCCTATCCCGGTAGCCGGCCAAGATTATTTAGCTACTGATGAAGTCAGGGCATTAAAAGAGAAAATGAGCAAGCCGCCCAGGGTCAACTAGCTGGGAGCCACGGAAGAGAGCATCCAGGCTGAATGCGCCCGCCACCTGGTCAATAAACACGGCTGGGACGGGTGCCTCTGGTCCAAGGAGGAGGCACGTAAGCACCGGCAACCCCGGTAGTCCCCGTCCCTCCTGGGGGGCGGCAAGCAAATATAGAAAAGGGGGCGATGCCTATAAAGATTGGTTTTCGAGAAAGACTGAATAGAAAGGAGCAACCAGATGAAAAAGATACTATACTCGATAGGTTTACCCCTAGTCATAATAGCGCTCCTGTTCTCGGCAATCGGATGTGAGGGTCCGGTGGGCCCACAGGGTGCCCAGGGTCTGGAAGGGGTACAGGGAGCAGCTGGAGCGACAGGCTCACAAGGTCTTCAAGGGGCAAAAGGCGATGTCGGAGAGCCCGGCACACCAATTATCTGGATGGGTACTGCCACTTCTGCTCCAAAAAGCTGGCGAGTCCTAAACTATGCCTACTACAATTCAACCCATAGAACATCGTATATCTGGGACGGGAATAGCTGGGAGATACTTGCCAAAGATGGTGCTACTGGCTATCCCGGTGCAACAGGCGCGTCCGGCCCACGAGGATATGCGGGAGCGACTGGATTACAAGGGCCCGCCGGTTCTATGGGACCTGCAGGACCCGCTGGTCCGAAAGGTGAGCCTGGAGAGCAAGGCGACCCTGGAGCTAAAGGCGACACTGGTGAACAAGGTATACAGGGTGTCCCCGGTGAGCCAGGTATTCAGGGTGAGCCAGGTGAAGATGGTGCCCCTGGCATAGACGGTATTGACGGACAGGATGGAGCGACAGGTCCCGCTGGCGCTAAGGGCGACAAGGGCGACCCTGGTGAGGATGGCACATTGCCGTACACTCTCCAGATGGGGACTTGTGAGTTTGATGCACCTACACGTTCCTACACCGGAATTGCACAAGAGATTTTCTTCCCAACTCCCTTTGATAATCCACCACTAGTCCTCCTTAATATTGAGCACACATTCCAGCCCAAGTACTTAATAGATGTCATAGCTCAAGATATAGGAGCTCAAGAAATATGGACTGGTGGATTCACTGTCATGTTGCTTAACCCTGGAGATGAAGGGGGTGTATTCACAGTCAACTGGCTGGCTATCTCGCAACAGTAGAACATCTAGGGAAGGATTTATTCCTTCCCATCTGGAGCTGAACACTCGGCTCTGGATGGCAGGGAATGAGGTTCGAGGACAATGATTGACGTCAAATGTCAATTTATAGACAAGGTCTACCGGGGGCAGAACTTTTACAGGCGCTACTGCGAGAACTGCTCGAACAGACATCTGGCCACGCTAACACCATCAACTCTCACTTGCC
>JABUBQ010000005.1_pt1 | contig 26645 bp, 28 predicted proteins | sample 7240351 | NCBI WGS metagenome assembly JABUBQ01 (sample SAMN07256348, study PRJNA390944) | subsurface metagenome | isolation source: Methane hydrate marine sediment | place: Pacific Ocean: Eastern North Pacific, ODP site 1244 | collected 2002 | reverse complement strand
GGATTTGAACCTCCGACCTCAGCGTCCCGAACGCTGCGCGCTAACCAGGCTGCGCTACGCCCCGACAAAGATATTATAGGCGGATTTAATCTTTATTGTAAACTAATAGGAGAGCTTACTTGAAATATTGTATTGTGATAATTGATGGCGCTGCTGGTTTGCCGTTACCTGAGCGTGGTGGCAAGACCTGTTTGGAGCTTGCCCATATAAGAAAAACGGCGATAAAACCGCTGGTTTGCCTGCCTCAGCGCCGCCTCTAAGTCAATCCCCAGCCGACGGGCAATGTTAGCCAGGGTAAATAGCAAATCACCACACTCCTGTGCTTTCCGCTCCTGGCTATCAGCTCGCCTAAGCTCGCTAATTTCCTCGGTCAGCTTCTCTATAACACCGTCAATATCTTCCCAGTCAAAGCCAACCTGCGCTACCCGGCGCTGAATCTCCTGACTGTAACCCAGGGCAGGCATCTGTTTAGGTGCACTGGCTAATATAGAGGTGCCTCCCCTCTCTTCCTGTTTGAGCTCCTCCCAGTTAAGCGCCACCTCCTCAGCATTCTTTACCTTCTTTGAGCCAAAGACATGGGGATGGCGATGGATTAGCTTGGTATTGATGCTATTTACTACATCGCCCAGCTCAAACTCCCCGGCTTCAGCGGCAATCTGAGTGTGGAGAACAACCTGCATCAACAGGTCGCCTAACTCATCACAAAGTTTGTCAGCATTCCCTTCATCAAGAGCCTCCAATACCTCATAGCACTCCTCAAGCAGGTTTTTCCTGAGTGAGGCATGGGTCTGCTTCTTGTCCCAGGGGCAACCATCAGGAGCTCGCAGTCTGGCAATAATATCTACTAAGGCAGTAAACTGGCTCAAATCCTCGGGTAAAGACAAAGTAACCCCCCTTCACTTGTTACACGGATTATACAAGCTAGTCTGGAATCAGGCAATAAAATTTGCTGTCAGTCAGAAGACCACAGTCAAAAGGGGAATATTAGCTCCCCAAAATGAATGCGATTTTGGCGTAAGCCCTAATTTAACTCAATGGCAGTATCGCCCCGATGAATTGCCTCTGCCCCCTCAAAAATTCAGTGGCAGACATAGCCCGCTTCCCCTCCAGTTGAACCCTAAGCACTCCTAAAATCCCTTCCCCAGTAGAAATGCCGAACGCAGCCTTTGACTCCACAGCTGAAGTCAGAGCTACTACCTGCCCTACTTCAAGGGCTCTTATCGCCGGCAGAGGCACCGCCTCAATAATCTTAAGCTGCCCTCCTCGCCATCTGGTGCAACACCCTGGCCATGGCTGGAAGGCACGCACCCGCCGCCATATGCCCACAGCTGGCAGACGCCAGTCAATCTCACCCTCCGCCTTGGAGATTGACCGGGAATAGGTAGCTTCAGCTTCATTCTGAGGTTGGGGAGTGAGCTCACCCCTTGACCAACGAGGTAAAATTTCCAACAGCAACTGAGCTGCTATCAGGGACAGCTTGGCGGTAAGCGAGCCGGTGGTATCCTGCGCCGAAATAGGAATCTGCGCCCTGGCTAATACAGGACCGGTATCTAATCCCCTGTCCATCAGCATAATGCTAACCCCGGTAAACTCATCACCAGCCAGAATAGCCGCCGCTACTGGCGAGACCCCTCGAAATCTAGGTAGCAGCGATGGATGAATGTTAATACACCGGCAGCCGGGGATGTCTAAAACCGACTGCGGCAGAATCTGACCAAAGGCAGCCACCACTATAACTTCGGGGTGAAATTTAGCCAGTTGCGTCACCACCTCGGCGCTCTTTAAACTAACCGGCTGCACTACCGGCAGCTTCCAGGCTAACGCTGCCCTTTTCAAAGGAGTAGCAGATAGGGAACGTCCCCTGCCTGCCGGTTTATCAGGCCGGGTATAAACAGCCACCACCTGATATTGATTAAGAATAAGGTGCTTAAGAGGAGGAATGGCAAACTCAGGGGTACCCATAAATATAACTCGCAATTTAAGCCTCCAACCACTAGATTCTAGCATCAAAAAATATTTTGAACAAACCAGGGCATTTTATATTTGGCGGGGCAAATATCGGCAAAAAAACAAGTCTGACAGACCTGGCAAGGGGAAAAAGAGGGTTAAAACGCCTAGCAATCAGCACCAAAGCGCTTGCTATTTAAAATGCCCACTGGTATTATTAAGGTATATTTTGGACAATTGTCCTCATGGGGATTTTTTTTAGCAGCCAGAACCATTTTATATCTATAAGGTAAATATTGGGCAAAAAAACAAGTCTGACAGACCTGGCAAGGCAGAAGAGGGGTTAAAACAGACCGCTAATCAGCGCCAAAAACCTTGCCTTTAGGGAAGTCGGCTGGTTATTATTCTAGTGATGTTATTACTAACCTCTTTCCTTAGCTAAGTCCGCTACCATTCTTCTGACCACCCAGGGCGAAAGGGTACATTAAATTTATAACATAAACTGGTGAACTTTAAGGGTCAAATGATGAGGAAATTTAATGGAAGCTAGGTCAGCACAGGAAATCTGGGAAACCGCCTTAGGTGAGCTACAAATCCAGGTCAACAAGGCAAACTACCGGACCTGGCTGGAAAAAACCGTAGGCTTAAGTTATCAAGGTAATCAGTTTGTCGTCGGTGCGCCTAACACCTTCGTTGCCGAATATTTAGACAAGAACCAGCGCTCTTTAATTAAAAAAACACTCATTGGTCTTACCCGCCGTGACATTAAGGTCGTTTTCTCCGTAGATGGGAAGGATGAAAACTCGCCAGGTAGCCATTATGCCCGAGAAGCAACCTCCCCAACCACACCAACAAGCCCCCCCAGGTTCAACCCAAAATATACCTTTGATTCCTTCGTGGTAAGTAGTTGTAACCGTTTAGCCCATGCCGGTGCCCTCGGGGTAGCCGAAAACCCGGGACATAGCTATAATCCACTATTTATATGTGGAGGGGTGGGTCTAGGCAAGACACACCTACTGCACGCTATTGGTCATGCGGCTCTAGCCAGCAATATTCAGGTGCTTTATGTTAGCGGTGAGCAGTTTACCAACGAGTTTATAAACGCTATCCGCGAAAGGCAAACAGAGGAATTCCGCAACAAATATAGAAGTGTTGATATGCTGCTGGTCGATGACATCCAATTTATCAACGGTAAGGAGCAGACAGAGGAATGCTTTTTCCATACCTTTAATGAGCTACACAACGCTAATCGTCAGATTGCCATTACCAGCAACCACCCCCCTAAATCAACGCCCCAATTAGAAGAGCGGCTTCGCTCCCGTTTTGAATGGGGATTAATTGCTGATATTCAACCACCTGATTTTGAAACACGCCTAGCCATCCTACAAGCTAAGGCTGAGCAGGCTGGAGCGAATGTCGCTTCAAATGTGCTCGAGTTTATTGCCCAGCGGCTTCAGCATAACATAAGGGAGCTGGAAGGTAACCTAAACCGGGTTATTGCTTATGCCAGACTGCTTAGAGCTTTACTTACCCCTGAGTTAGCGGCTAAAGCACTCGAGGATATAGCCACTAAAGCTCCTGAAAGTGCCTCTCTCGCCCCGGCTCTAGTGGTAGAAGCCGTAGCTAACAGCTTCCAGATAGCTACGGTAGACCTAAAAAGCCGGAGAAGAGACAAGGAAACGGCTCTAGCCCGGCAGGTAGCCATGTATCTTATCAAACAGGAAACCAATTGCTCGCTGGTTCAAATTGGTAAGGAGCTGGGGGGCAGAAACCCATCAACTGTTAGCCACGCTTGTGAAAAAATAGCCAATGGTATTGGCGCCAGCCCCCATTTGAGACGTAAAATCCTGGACATCCAACAGAAAATATACCCCAAGCAAAAAGGCAGGAAGCACTAATAACTTTCCATTTTCCCTCTTTTATAAACAAACTAAATTGGATTAAAATAGCCAAAATTTTGCATAACTGCCCTGTCTTTATTATAAGTCTCAAAAGTTCTCTATCAATGCCAGGATAGCTTTTAGCCCCCAACTTACTCAAAAGTCTAAACCCCACCTTTTATCAGCATAGTAGCTATCAATATGTTATTATTATAATTATTAAATATAACCAGACTGATAAATAGAATATATAATCATAATAAGATAATCTTATGAAAAGCGTAGGGTTGCTCAGCAATCTCAATTATAGTGTTTGATAGAGCGGCAATAGAGGTAAGAGCTGGTGCTGGGGGAGCTGGAATAGTAAGCTTCCGGCGGGAGAAGTTTGTCCCTTTTGGCGGTCCTGATGGTGGTGATGGTGGTGATGGCGGCGATGTAATTATTAGGGCTGACGCTAGTGTTGATAGCTTGCGGATATTTAGCCGAAAAAGATTTTATAGGGCAGCCGATGGTAAGGACGGCAGGGGTAAAAGAAAGCATGGTAAAAAGGGAGAGAACCTGATACTAACTGTTCCAGTAGGGACTGTGGTCTCAGATAAGACGCAGATTGGTAGTGATGCGCTTATAGCTGATTTGGAACAGCCGGGTCAACAGGCAGTAGTAGCTAAGGGTGGTAAGGGGGGATTGGGCAATACTCATTTTACTTCGTCTACTAATCAAGCCCCAGAGCTTGCTCAAAAGGGGGAGTCCGGGGAAGAGAATTCCATCATATTAGAAATGAGGCTTATTGCTGATGTTGGTATCATTGGCTATCCCAATGTGGGCAAGTCTACCTTACTGGCAGCAGCTTCAGCAGCCAGGCCTAAGATAGCTAGCTATCCATTTACTACCCGAGAGCCCATTTTGGGTGTGGTTGAGGTCGGTCAGCGAAGCTTTGTATTGGCTGAGATTCCAGGGCTAATAGATGGTGCTCATCTTGGTCGGGGCCTGGGACACGACTTTCTGCGCCACATTGTGCGTACCAAAATACTGATTCACTTAATAGATGGCAGTTCTGCGTCTCCGGTAGAAAATATGATACAGGTAAATGCCGAGCTCAGCTTATTTGATTCGGCTCTGGCCCAGAAGCCACAACTTATAGTAGTAAATAAAATTGATTTGTCCCAAGTGCAGGCTCGGTTAGCTGAGATACAAGATGCCTTCAGTAGTGTCGGGACCACACCCCTTTTCGTTTCGGCAGCAACCGGGGAAGGTGTTGCTGGGCTTATGGCGGAAACCCTGAAGGCGCTTCACTCAGTTACCGTTGACGGAGGAGCCAGTGAAAAAATCCCCATGAAAGTTTTTCGCCCTCAGCCCAGGAGTATTGGTTCTAGGGTGCATAAAGAAGGAGACACCTTTGTCGTGGTGGCGCCTGAACTGGAGCGTATTGTGGCTAGGACGGATGTAACTGGCCCTGAGGTGCGCTGTCAGCTCAAAAGGCAACTGGCTAGGCTGGGGGTCAGCAAGGCTTTGGAGAGGGCGGGGATTAAGCCGGGTGATAGAGTTCGTTGTGGGAATTTAGAATGGGATTGGTGATAGAATGAATATCGGGGTGCTGGGAGGGACTTTTGACCCAATCCATATCGGGCATCTCATTCTGGCTGAGGAGGTAAGAGCCAGGCTAAATTTGGCTGAAATTCTTTTTGTGCCGGCTGGTCAGCCGTGGCTAAAGGTAGATAGCCCTATTTCGCCTGCAGAGCACCGGGTGGAGATGGTGCGCCTGGCCATTGCCGATAAACCTTACTTCAAGCTGTCTACTATGGAGATAGAGCGAGCTGGTCCCACATATACCGTTGACACTATTGCTGAACTAAAGGCTCAACTTGGGGCTGGGGAGGAGCTTTTTTTCATTCTAGGCTGGGATAATTTAGCTGAGCTGCCTCAGTGGCGGCAGCCATCCCGGCTGATTAGGATGTGTCGCTTGGTTGCAGTCCCCAGACCAGATTATCCGCTGCCTGACCTTAAAGCCCTGGAAGCCAGTATCCCAGGGTTATCTCAACGGGTAACGCTTATGGATAAGCCAGAGATAGACATCAGTGCCTCAGCAATTAGAAACCGGGTTGCCCGGGGATTATCTATCCACCACCTCGTCCCCGAGCCAGTAGACGAATACATAAGGCAACATAAACTGTATTTAATGAAGTAGCCAAGATAAATTAAGCAAGTAAGGGAGGCCCCCGATGATGCGATACAGAAAACTGGGAAGAACGACAGTTGATGTAGGTGTTGTAGGATTGGGGGCAGAACATCTTGAGTATGTGTCGAGAGATACAGTTATTTCAGTAGTTAATGAAGCCCTAGACCAAGGAGTCAACTATATTGATTTGTTTATGGCTTCTCCCGGTGTTCGTGATAATTTTGGGGTCGTTCTAAAGAACAAGAGGCACTCAGTTATGATTGCTGGTCATTTGGGGTCTGCGTTCAAAAATGGTCAGTACTACAGAACGAGGGATAGCGCAGTATGTGAAAAATTCTTTAATGACCTTCTAACGAGACTTCAAACAGATTACATTGATGTGCTTATGTTGCACTACGTTGATGAGCCTGACGACTATAGAACGATTTTCAGTTCGGGAGGGCTCCTGGAGTTAGCAATACGGTTACAAAAAGAAGGAAAAACTCGCTTTGTGGGAATGAGCACTCATAGGGTGCCTACTGCGTTGAAGGTGGTAAATAGTGGACAGATTGATGTACTTATGTTTCCTGTAAACCCCGCATTTGACATGTTGCCGGGCGATATGCAATTTGAAGCCTTTAGGCAGGATGACTCGTATAATCAATCGGATATTGCTGAAGATAAGTCTGTGCTAGAGCGAAGGGAACTGTATCATGCCTGCGCAATCCAAGATGCAGGAGTCGTGGCTATGAAGCCCTATGCAGGGGGCTTGCTTTTTGCTAAAGAAAACCCTAGTTCTATCGTGTTGACACCGGTACAGTGTATTAATTATGCTCTTTCACAACCGGCTGTCTGTACTGTGGTAGCAGGATGCAAGAACGTGGCGGAGATGAAAGCAGCACTGGCTTTTTTGGAAGCTACAGACAAGGAAAAAGACTATAGCTCTATTAACGTAAACTCCATGTGGAAGCTAAAGGGGAGTTGCGTGTATTGTAACCATTGTTTGCCATGTCCGGTTCGCATTGATATCGGAATAACTACACGAATAGCGGATACTGCAAGATATGGGGTTACTGATAAAATCGTCTCGGAATATGAGGCACTACCAGTGAAAGCTTCTGATTGTACAGAATGTAGTGTATGCATAGAACGCTGTCCGTTTGGCGTGGATGTAATCGCAAACATGGCTCGAGCCGTCGGACTATTTGGCGAGTAGGGTAGGAGCATAAGCTATATATAACGAAGTAGGAGGTGTATCGTGAAAGCTATCGGTATTGTCGGCAGTCCAAGAAAGGGTGGCAACACCGAAATTCTAACCAAACACACCCTGAAGGCTATAGAAGAGGAGGGATTGGACACAGAATTAATAAGGTTAGCCGGCCTGGATATCCGCCCCTGTGATGCCTGCACGGCTTGTCGAGAGGAGGAGCAGTGTCCTATTGATGATGACCTGTTCCCGCTATATACCAAAATGAAAGAAGCTGAGGCTATCATACTGGCTTCGCCGGTGTACTATGGCTCAGCAACAGCTTTATTAAAGGCACTCATGGAAAGAACCGGCCATATTAGCGGCTCTAGAAGGGTGTTCGCCGGAAAGGTGGGGGGACCGTTGGTTGTTGCCCGCCGCGCCGGGCAGAATTTTACCTTCGCCCAGATTATGTATTGGTTTCACATACTTGGATTCTTTATGCCCGGTTCCACATACTGGAATATTGCCTTTGGCCGTGAAAAGGGGGAGGTTGAGGAAGATGAGGAGGGGCTTAGAACCGCCTGGAACTTCGGTAAAAATATCGCCTTTTTAGTGAAGAAGCTAAAGACTTAGGCTGGCCGGAAGGGCAGGGGTTAAATATCCAGGTTCTTGACGCTCTTGGCGTGGGCCTGGATAAAGGCTTTGCGGGGCGGGACTTCACCCCCCATTAGCATATGAAATATTTGGTCAGTCTTGGCGGCATCATTTATGCTTACCGTTAGCAGGGTGCGGGTAGCTGGATTCATAGTAGTTTCCCACAGTTGCTCGGCACTCATCTCTCCCAGACCCTTATAACGCTGAATCTCTACCTTTTTAGCCCCTTTTAGCTTACGCAGCTCCTCTTCCCTTTCCTGTTCAGAGTAAACCCAGCGTTGGAGCTTATTTGTCTTAATCCGGTAAAGGGGTGGTTGGGCAATGAACAGGTGGCCGTGGTTAATTAGCTCCACCATGTGTCGGAAGAAGAAAGTAAGCAGCAGAGTGCGAATGTGAGAGCCATCAACATCAGCATCAGTCATCAGGATAATCCGGTGATAACGTAACCGTGACAGGTCAAGCTCGTCGTCTATGCCGACTCCCAGAGCAGTGATGATGGTGCGGATTTCGGCGTGAGCCAGCATCTTATCTGATGGTGCCTTTTCCACATTGAGAATTTTGCCTCGGAGTGGCAGTATAGCCTGGAAGCGACGATTGCGTCCCTGCTTGGCTGAGCCACCGGCTGAATCCCCCTCCACCAGATATAGTTCACAGTGGGAAGGCTCTTTCTCTGAGCAGTCAGCCAGCTTCCCGGGCAAAGTGCCTGTATCCAGGCTACCCTTTCTGATAATTAAATCACGAGCCTTTCTGGCGGCTTCCCTGGCTTTGGCGGCGGTGAGGCACTTTTCTATAATCCTTTTGGCGTCATCGGGGTGTTCCTCAAGGTAGAGGGATAGCCCCTCGCCCACTGCGCTCTCCACGACGCCTTTGACTTCAGGGTTACCCAGCTTGGCTTTAGTTTGTCCCTCAAACTGTGGTTCGGCGAGCTTGATGCTAATAATGGCAGTGAGCCCTTCTCTGACATCATCACCTACCAGGTTGGGCTCGTCCTCTTTGAGAAGCTTGTTTTTGTGGGCATAGTCGTTAAGAGCGCGAGTTAGTGCTGAGCGGAAGCCAGTAAGGTGAGTGCCTCCATCCACGGTATTAACGCAGTTAGCAAAGCTGAAGGTGGACTCGGCGAAACCATCATTATACTGAAGTGCAGCTTCAACTATGGTGCTATCTATCGTTTTAGAGATATAGATAGGTTGGCGATGGCGGACTAGTCGATTTCGGTTAAGGTGGCGGACGAAGCTAGTAATCCCACCGTCAAAGTAGAAGGTCTTTTCGCATTCTTTCCCTTCATCTTTAAAGCATATTTCAAGCCCCTTATTCAGATAGGCCATCTCTCGTAGGCGCTCGCTGAGGACATCAAAATCGTATTTGGCTTTACCGAATATCTCCTCATCAGCAATGAAAGTGATGGTAGTGCCGGTATCACTGGCTTCACCAACTACCTTAACCTCCTCTTCGGGTATGCCCTCCCTGTATTCCTGCTGGTAGAGCTTGCTATCACGCCTGACATTAACCCTGAGCCATGAGGAAAGAGCATTTACTACTGAAGAACCTACCCCGTGTAACCCGCCCGATACCTGGTAGGTATGACCACCAAATTTTGCCCCGGCGTGCAGTGTGGTCATTACTGTCTCCAGGGCTGATGTATTAGTAGCCGGGTGAACCTCTACCGGAATGCCCCGCCCATTATCTTCAACGTAAACGGCACCATCTTCTTGAATAGTGACCACGATTTTGGTGCAGCAGCCAGCCATAGCTTCATCAATGCTATTGTAGACGATTTCGTAGACCAGATGGTGCAGTCCCCGCTGGTCAGTGCTACCAATATACATACCCGGTCGCCGGCGTATTGCTTCCCGCCCGCCCAGGACCTGAATATCCTCGGCGGTATACTCATTATTATTCAATGGCTCAGTTAAAGAAGGGACATCCTGTGTCATAACTAGTCTTTACTCCCATTGGTGGCGGTGAGAACAGAAAGAAGAAAAAAGGTTGGGCTGTTGAACGGAGATGGTGAAATAGAAGAGACTGGCCAATTAGAGGCGCTTTCTCGTGCTGGTAAGATATCCATTTATATTATTATAGCACAATCTGGCTATGAAGTGAAGCTTTTGAGGCTGGTTATTGCTTATTGCATAATATTACTATTTTGTGAGAACATCAGGGGTACATTTCCATCCTATATTATTAAAATCCGCAATAATGAACGTTAAATTACATCTTCAGAAGACTTAAGCAGAAATGAAACCGAACCTTGTTGAAGAATATAATACGGTATGGCCTTCATGGTTTGAGCAAATCAGGGATCGAATCGAAGACCAACTTCAGGGATTACCTCATACCATTGAGCATGTGGGCAGTACTGCTATACCTGGGATGACAGCTAAACCAGTAATCGACATTGACATTGTGATCGATCCCGGCACTTTCCCTGAGATTAGAGACTGCCTTAGGAAGCTTGGTTATCGCCACCAAGGTGACCTTGGGATTATTGGACGAGAAGCTTTTGACCTAATTGAAGACGGTGAAACGCCCTGGCTACCGCCCCATCACCTATACGTATGTGAGAGAGGAAATCATGAATTACAAAAGCATCTTGCTTTTCGTGACTTCATGAGACAACATCCTGAGTGGTGTCAAAAATTAAGCGAACTTAAGCGATTGCTGTGTGAAGAGTACGATAACGACCGACAGGCTTATATTGATGGAAAGGCTGCCCTAGTTGCAGATATAACCGAGTTGGCCTTAATGAATGCTGACTTGGGGTAAATATTTTTCCGTAATTCTGAACCAAGCACAGAGATTAACCTTATAAGGAGTTTCGCATATCCCTGACTGGTTACTGCCGTAACTCTTCTAATTCGGCGAGGGGAATAGTTCTCTGCTCGGCGGTGGTCATATCCCGCAGTATTACGGTGCCAGTCTTTACCTCCTGCTCACCAATAATCACTGTGTAATGGGCACCAAGGGTATTTGCCTGCCTCAATTGGGCTTTCAGGCTCTTGTTGCCGATAGCTTCTATTACGCCAATACCATTCTTTCTGAGCGTAGCTGCTAGCTTCATTGCTTTATCTCTAGCTTCATCGCCCACATAGGCGATAAAAACTTGTGGTCTGGGTAGGGCTGGGATGGGAACATTCTGTTTCTTCAGGTTAAGTATTATCCGCTCTATACCAGCGGCAAAGCCAATCGCTGGGGTAGGCTTACCGCCTAGCTCCTCAATTAGGTCATCATACCGTCCCCCGCCGCCAAGGGCGGTCTGGGCTCCTTCTACCTCAGGCTGAATCTCAAATACTGTCCTGGTGTAGTAGTCTAGCCCCCGGACCAGGCGGTGGTTTACGGCAAAGGGAAGGTCAAGCAATCCCAGGTATCTCTTTACTTGGTTGAAGTGCTCATCACAATGTGGGCAAAGGTAGTCAATACTTCCTGGGGCAGAGTTAGCTATTTGCTGGCATTGGGGCTTTTTACAATCAAGCAGGCGAAGCGGGTTTCTCTTTAGCCTGGTTTTGCAGTTTGAGCATAGGTCGTGAGTATGGCTAGCATAGTAATCATTCAGGATAGTTAAATATCCTGGTCGGCATTTTTTACAACCGATGCTATTGAGCTGGAGCGATAGGTGGCGAAGGTTTAGTGACTGGAAGAATTGCCATGCCATATCAATGACTTCAGCATCAAGGGTGGGGTCGTCATCACCAATGGCCTCGTAGCCAAACTGATAGTGTTGTCGGTATCTTCCTGCCTGGGGTCTTTCGTATCTGAAAATAGAAGCAATATAGTATAGCTTCACCGGCTGTGGTAGATTATGCAGCCCGTGCTCCAGATAGGCGCGGCACACTGGCGCCGTGCCCTCCGGTCTAAGGGTTACTTTGTTTCCGCCTCTATCCTCAAAGGTATACATTTGCTTTTCTACAATGTCTGTTCCTTCTCCCACGCTGCGACTGAAAAGGCGAGTGTCCTCGAAGGCTGGTGCATCAATGCGCTCATAGCCATAGAGCTGACAGGCATTGACCACTTCTTGCTCTATGTAGCGCCAGTATGCTTGCTCCTTGGGTAGAATATCTGAGGTTCCGCGTGGTGCCCGATACAACTTAACTTCCCTCTACCTTCATTTTAAGCTAGAATACAGTATTGGCGCTGGACTTGTAAAGGTGGAGTTGATTTGGCACGAGTAGCCCTATTGAGCTATACTTAACATATGACCTTGGTAATTGGTGGGGTAATGAGTTTTAACCAGCTTAAAGAAAAGGCTCAAGCGTATCTTCCGCCAGAGAAGATGGCTGTGGTTGAAGATGCCTATAATTTTGCCATGAAGGCACACCAGGGGCAGGTGCGTGAGTCAGGTGAGCCCTACCTGGAGCACCCCCTACAAGTTGCTTTAACCCTGACTGAGCTTCAGCTTGATGCCAGCTCTTTGGTGGCTGCCTTGTTGCACGATGTTCCTGAGAACTGTGGGATGCCTATCTCGGAGATTGAAGCCAAGTTTGGCTCAGAGGTAGCCAAGTTAGTTGATGGTACTACTAAGCTGGGTAAGCTCTCCTTGCCGGCGCCAATGGAGGTAGCCTCTCGAGACTCACAGGCGGAGAACCTGAGGAAGATGCTGATGGCAATGGCCGAGGACCTTCGCGTGGTGTTTATCAAGCTGGCTGACCGACTGCACAATATGCGCACCCTGGATGCTCTGCCACTGGAAAAACAGCACAGGATTGCTCTGGAGACTTTGGAGATATATGCTCCCTTAGCTCATCGCCTGGGGATATGGGAGTTACAGTGGCAGTTAGACGATTTATCCTTTCGTTATCTGGAACCAGAGAAGTATCGTCAGATTGCCAAGCTGATTACTGCTCACCGTACTCAGCGAGAGCGTCTCATAGCTCAGATGATTCAGATTTTGAGTGAAGAGTTTGACAGGGTTGGTCTAAAAGCTGAGATGTCAGGCAGACCTAAGCATATCTACAGCGTACACCAGAAAATGGAGAAATACGCTGCCCTGGGTAAAGACTTTGATGATATACATGACATTCTTGCCCTTCGGATAGTGGTTGATACTGTGCCTGATTGTTACAGTGCTGTAGGCATTGTCCACAATTTGTGGCACCCTTTGCCCGACCAGTTTGACGACTTTATTGCTAACCCTAAGCCAAACGGGTATCAATCGTTACATACGGTGGTAATGTGTCAAGGTGTAACCCCTTTAGAAATACAGATTCGCACCCATGATATGCATCATATTGTTGAATATGGGATAGCTGCCCACTGGCGCTACAAAGAAGGGGAAAAGAAGGATGTGCACTTTGAGGAGAGAATAGCCTGGCTTCGTCAGTTAATTGAGTGGCACCGGGAGTTCAGTGGGGCGGAAGAGTTCTTGGAATCGGTTAAAACAGATATATTCATGGACCAGGTTTTTGTTTACACCCCCAAGGGAGAGATAAAGGATTTGCCCAAAGGTTCCGCTCCACTTGATTTTGCCTATCGGGTTCATACTGAGTTGGGACACCGCTGTATAGGCGCTAAGGTGAATGGTAGGCTGGTACCATTCAATTATCAGCTTAAAAACGGTGATGTAGTAGAAATTATGTCAGCTAAGGGGGCTAGGGGACCGAGCCGTGATTGGCTGAATCCGCACTTGGGTTATATTAAGACTTCTCACGCTAGGGAAAAGATACGGCAGTGGTTTAAGAAGCAGGAACGGGCAGAAAATATTGAGCGTGGTCGGGAGATTTTGGAGAAGGAAATGAGACATCTTGGTATAAAACTCAGTGAGCGGGAGGGACTGGCCAAGCTGTTCAAATATGATAGTCTGGATGACTTTTTGGTGGCTATTGGTTGCGGGGGCATTACTACTCATCAGATTGCCTTGAAGCTATCCGCCCAGCAGGAGCAACCTAGAGAAGTGGCTAAAGTTATACTACCCAAGCGACCGGTATCAGCTATTAAGGTATTGGGTGTCGGGGATATGCTTACCCAATTAGCTCAGTGTTGTCATCCTGTGCTTGGTGATAAGATTATTGGCTATGTTACTCGCAGCCGAGGGGTGACAATCCACCGTCAGGATTGTCATAGTGTGATTAGTGAGGATGAGAAGGAGAGACTAATTCCGGTGGAGTGGGCGCAGACTGATTCGCTATATCCAGTCAGTGTTAAGGTTGAAGCCTGGGACAGGGTAGGGCTAGCGCGTGATATTACTGCTATTGTGGCTGGGGAAAAGGTTAATATCTCGGCAATGAACGTGGCTAATCATGATGACCATACTACATCAATATCCCTTACTTTAGAGACAGGAAGCCTAGCTCAGTTATCACGGCTCTTGGGAAAGATTGAGGGGGTGCGAGGGGTGACAAGCGTTACCCGGGTGGGGGACGAGGCGACCATAAAAGCCAGCCCCTCAACCTGATTTAGTCAAAAGAGATAGGATTATAAAAATAGCTTAGGAGGTAGACATTGCCAAACACCAGGTCAGCTCGAAAACAGGTGCGGGTAACCCAAAGAAGACGACTAAGGAATAAGTCTATTCAGAGTCTGTGTAAGACCAATATAACCAAGGCAGAAAGGCTTATCTTCTCAGGTGAGCTTGAATCGGCTCAGGAAGCGGTGGTAGCCGCTATCGGTTCTCTGGATAGGGCGGCTGAGAAAGGGGTTATCCACCCCAATAACGCTGCCCGGCGCAAATCACGATTGATGAAGAAGCTGAATGAAGCCCGAACCGTGTCTTCAGCCGAAAGCCCCACTCCAGCGAGCTGAATAATTTGCTCCCTGGGGAAAGTTTGAAGGTTAATTAATAATCAGTCCCACCACGGGGTATTGACAAAAAGGGATATTTAGTATAAAGTTTTAGTAGAACAGATGTTCGCTCTAGGGTGATAGATGAAGGGATTATTATCTAAGCAGCAGCATATTATTGATTTTATTCGCCAATTTTTGGTAGATAGGGGTTATCCACCCACCATTAGGGATATAGTAGGTGGATGTGGGATTAGCTCGACATCTGTTGTGGATTATAACCTGAATATATTGGAGAAGGAGGGGTATATTCGCCGCCATCGTGAGGTATCGCGTGGTATTGAGTTACTGGCTCAGTCTCCTGTTCTGGGGCATCGGCGTCAAGTGCCTATTATTGGTCAGATAGCGGCTGGTGAGCCGATACCAGTGCCTACTCCTGATACCTGGGACGTTGTTGCCTCCTCAGAGACTCTGGAGGTACCCGAAGACTTGACCCGGGGTAGAGACGGCGTTTACGCTTTGAAGGTGAAGGGCTCATCAATGGTGGATGCCTTGATTAACGATGGTGATATGGTATTGATGCAGTATGTGAACGCAGTGGAGAATGGGGAGATGGCAGCAATATGGCTTAGAGCTGAAAAAGAGGCGACACTGAAAAAAGTTTATAGTGAGCCGGGTCGCATCCGACTCCAGCCGGCAAATAGTCAGATGCAGCCTATGTATGTTGAGCCGGACAATGTTGAGATTCAAGGTAGGGTCATTGCTGTCATCAGGCAGTTATAGTCTAAAATAAGCAAAAAGGAGGTGTCACTGTGCCTCTAACCGATGCCGAAATCTTGGAAGTAATTAACGCTGCTGAGCTAAAGATTGAGAACATGTCGGATGAGTGCTTAGAACCCGCAAGCTATGATTTGAGAATAGGTGATCCCCTGTTAAAAGGTGGAGAGGCAGCACCAATTAGCTTAAGAGACAGAGGAAGTATTATAATCCGTGCCGGGGAATTTTTTACCTTTAGGACTCATGAGAAGCTGTGCTTGGAAAATATTATTTCTGGACATCTTGGAGCAAAATCATACTTTGTTCACAGAGGTCTTATACTTTTGTGCGGTCAACATGTAGACCCAGGTTTCGAGGGTTTCCTCTTAATGGGAGGTTATAATGCTTCACCACGCGATGTGGTAGTAAAGTACCTCGATAAAATATGTAATATAGAGTTCCACAAGCTTGCACAACCTGCCACCAAGCGACTTAGGGAGTTCCCAGAGTTGCAAAGTGGAGAGCTTCCGAAAACAATCCGAGATTACTTCATGGGGATCGAACCCTTGTCGGTGTATAAGCTATCTGAGTCTATGTCTAACATGGCTCAAAATATGTCAGCAATGAGTAAAGATGTAGGGAATTTATCCAAATTGATATGGCGTTTTGTTGTTCCCCTTATAGCGGCTACTTTTGTGGCAGTTATCGTAAGGTTTATCGTTGGTGGCTAAGAAAGCAAGTTTTATATGATTTGATTTTTACTGTTAGCCAAGCTGCCAGGTCATTTGCTTGCTGGAGTCGGTGCCGGTAAGTCCAGCTGAAAATAGCTACCTTTTATCTATCTCTATCTCTCCGCCAGTGGTCAAAGATAAAATCGCCTTTACCCTCAGCCTTAGCCCAAGCCGCCCTGGCTGTCGGCAGAAATTTAATTCCTATCACCAGGCCCAGAATAACGGCCATAATAGTACCTATGCCTGAGTTCATACCCAGCCAGGTGATAAAAGGCAAAGCAACAAGGGCAATACATATAGATATGGCAATATTATGGGTGATTACGTAGGGTATAAGAATTATCCCGAAGAAAATTGGTAATCCCGGCCAGTATCCGTAGACAGGTAGTAAAACAGATAAGGCACCGATAGTAACCCCCATACCCTTTCCCCCGCTAAATTTCAGCCAGACCATCCAATTATGACCTATCACTGCCGCCAGCCCAGTCAGCAGCACAAACACCGGGGACAAATCTAATAACCAGTAAGCTATAGCTACTGCCGCTGCCCCTTTACCCAGGTCAACGATACCTACCGCCAGGGCCGGCCAAGCCCCTACCTCACGGTGGACATTTAAGCCACCAACATTACCTCCCCCCATCCGGCGAATATCTTTGCCTGCGGCTAGGCGAGTAGCAATGTAGGCCGATGGGATAGAACCAAGTAGATAACCAATAATTATGGCAAAAATCTCTTTGACTATCATTTGAGCCTCCGCTATTAAGCCGATTTTTTATAGGCTGGTGTGCACCAATCAAGGTATTTGGGATTTTTGCCTCGTATTACATCAGAGTAGATTTTTTGCAGCTTCTTTGTTATCTCACCGATTTCACCGTTGCCTATCTTACGGTGGTCTACTTCGGCTATCGGGGTTATATGAGCGGCAGTGCCGGTTAAAAAGCACTCTTCAGCCATATAGAGTTCGCTACGGTCAACCTGTCTCTCTATTGTTTCTATACCCAGTTCGTTTTGGGCCAGTTCCATTACGGTATTGCGGGTAATCCCCATCAGGATATTATTGTAACTAGCTGGCGTAACTAGCTTACCATCTATAACCAGGAAGATATTCTCGCCACTTCCTTCGGAGACATGGCCATCCGGGGTAAGCATAATTGCCTCGTCAAAGCCGTGCTCAATGGCTTCTGTTTTAGCTAAGGCGTTATTGATATAAAGACCGGTAATCTTAGCCTGAGGTGGAATTACATTATCATCAGGACGTCGCCATGAAGAGATGCCACATCTGGCTTTATCTACATCCAGGTATGGTCCCCAGGGGATGATAAAGACCAAGAAATCACTATCCAGGTCATGGAGACGGACACCTAGAGACTCGGAGCTCTTATAAGCCAGGGGACGGACATATATATCTTCTTGAAAACCGCACCTTTCTACCAGTTCAATTGTTATCTGGCATAGCTCATCAATAGTATATGGCAGGTCAATCTTCAACACTCGGCAGCCGTTGTGTAGCCGCTCATAGTGTTCTTTAAGACGGAAGAGGTAAATCTGCTGCTGTTCGCTGTTCCAGTTGCCCCTGATGCCCTCAAAAATGGCAGTGCCATAGTGAATGCAGTGGGTCATAACCCCTATCTTGGCTTCGGATAGAGGAACGAATTTCTTATGGAAATAGGCATATGATGTCATTTTAAATCCCCTTTCTTAGATAGGGTTTATTATAGTCATTACTCGGCTGGAAAACAAGTAGCTTTACGAGATACTGTTTATCAACCTCACCCCCTTAATCCCCCTCTCCTTCCAAGGAGAGGGGGAGGATTATTTTTGAAGGGGCTGCGCCCCTTCACTCTACCCTTCGTTGGCTGGACTCAAATTGGGCTGGGTGGTATTATCAGACATTAAGTTGAACAGGAGGTGTAAGCGATGCTGGAAGCATTTTCAACTGAAACGCTTGAGGCTATCTTTGATACTTTGCCAGTAGAGATATCATTTATAGATGACGCTGATACCGTCAGGTATTACAGCAAGGGTGACAAGAGGATATTCAAGCGAACTCCGGCGGTGATAGGCAGGAAGGTGCAGGACTGCCATCCGCCCAAAAGCCTGCACAAGGTAGAGCAGGTTATCAGCGACTTGAAGTCAGGCAGGCGAGATGTAGCCGAATTCTGGATTGACCTTCAGGGGCGCAAGATATACATCAGGTACTTCTCGATTAGAGACAAGGCTGGCAAATACCTGGGCACGCTTGAGGTTACCCAGGACATAACCGATATCCAGAAGATAACCGGCGAAAAGAGACTCTTGGATGAAGGGCATTGAGTTTACTTCCTACCTCGACAAGCTCGGCGTCTGCAGGGTGTAGCCCTTTTCGGTTTCGGGGAAGATGTCTTTTAGCAGCAGGGTCCGCCCGGTTTGGATGGCGGTGAAGCCATATTTGTTGCGGATGCGGTCTATGGCTCTATTTAGTTGCTCAAGCCTTTGGGTTGATGAGTCCAGCATATCTAGCTGCCTACCTGGCTCAGTCAGATTTGATACCCCGATGCCAATGAGGCGTACCGGCTGCTTTTCCTGAACCAGTGCTTTCTTCAGTAGCTTTAACCCGGTGTCAAATATGGTCTGGTCGGTATCACTGGTTTGCCTCAGGGTATGACTGCGGGTAATGGTGGTGAAATCGGCGTATCTCAGCTTCAGGGTTATGCACCTGGCTTGCTTACTTCGCCGGCGTAGGTCAGCACCAACCCTTTCGCTAAGATAGCGCAGTGTTGCCTTTAGCAATGAGCGGTCTCTAGTATCTTCACCAAAAGTAGTTTCCCGACTGATGGACTTGGCTGCACCTGGCGGCTCTACTTTTCTATCATCAATGCCATTGGCAAGGCGATACAGAAGCTCACCAGACGCACCAAAATGGCTTTTTAGGGCATCCAGTGGCGTAATGGATAGTTTACCTATGGTATTGATACCCAGACCCCTTAATATTCGTTCAGTCTTTTTACCTATTCCCGGCAGTTTAGCTATAGGCAGTGGTGCCAGGAAGGAAGGCTCCTCCCCAGCCGCTACCTCCAGTAAGCCATCTGGCTTGGATAACTCAGAGGCAACCTTAGCTACTACCTTACAACCAGCTATGCCCACTGAGGCGCAAAGTCCCAGCTCGTCTTTAATCCGCTGCTTTATAGCGACAGCCATCTGATGAATAGAGCCATAGATAGATTCAAAACCGGTTGCGTCCAGATAGGCTTCATCAAGACCTACTGGCTCAAGGAAGGGCGAAAAATCAGCCAGGATAGCCATAAATTTTTGGGACGCATCACGGTATTTAGGGAAGCTGCCTTCTATAAAGGTAGCTTGGGGGCAGAGGCGGCAGGCGGTGCTGAGGGGCATACCGGCGTGTAAACCAAAAGCCCTGGCTTCGTATGAGGCAGCGGCAACTACGCCTCGGCGGTCAGGCCTACCGCCAACTACCACCGGTTTACCCTTAAGCTCAGGATTCAGCACCTGCTCTACTGAGACAAAGAAGGCATCAAGGTCTATCTGCATAATCTGGCGAGCCATTACTGTCCTCGGGAAATGAAAGTTTTAACCCTGCGCTCAAAGACACTTCGCTTGAGGAAAACACGGTGCCCACATTTAAGGCACTCAATCCCAATGTCAGCGCTGAGCCTGACTACCTGCCATTCATAGCTGCCGCAGGGGTGTTTCTTCTTGAGACGGACCACATCACCCAGCTTTATTTCCATAACCATGCTTTTTCCCTGAAAGTTAGTATTTAGCTATGGGATGAAGGTGGACAAAAAATAGTTAATCTGTTCCTGTAGTGATGAGGCAGCCTGGCGCGCTGCCTGAGCAAAATCTTTCCTTGGCGAAGCGTAAATGATTCCTCTTGAAGAGTTGATAATTGCCCCTTCTCCCTTGGCATTAACCCCATAGCGGACAGTGGCAGCCAGGTCTCCCCCCTGGGCACCAATACCCGGTATGAGCAGTGGCATATTGGGGTGACTTTGTCGAATCAGCCTTAATTCCTCAAGATATGTAGCGCCAACAACTAGCCCTATATTGCCGTATATGTTCCACTGACTGGCCTTTAGGGCTACGAGCTCAAATAGGGGACGGTAGCTGTGCTCCTCAGTCTCACACTTAAGGGACTGGAAGTCAACGGCACCAGTGTTTGATGTCCGGCACAGGATGAATACCCCTTTGTCTTGATACTGAATAAAGGGTTCTACTGAGTCGAAGCCAAGGTAAGGATTCACCGTAGTGGCATCAAAGTCAAAGTTATCAAAGATAGCTCTGGCATAAGCTTTAGCCGTATTACCTATGTCGCCCCGCTTAGCATCCGCAATTACGGGAATATCATCTGGTACATATTTAACCGTCTGCTTCAGGGCATCCAGCCCCTCGTTACCCATGGCTTCATAGAAAGCAAGGTTTGGTTTGTAGGCGCATACTAAGTCGGCAGTAGCCTCAATAATTGCCTTATTGAATTCAAAAATACCCACATTCTTGGGCATCCGCTTTGGGTCAGGGTCAAGCCCGATACAGAGCAAACTCTTATTTTTCCTGGTGGCGTTGGTCAGCTTTTCAATGAAGTTCACTTTGTCCCTCTGCAATGATGATATTATCAGTAGCCATAGATGAGCGTCAAGTGTCACACTCTCTCAGCTTCCAGTTCAAGGTGGTGAGGTTCAATCAGTAGTGATATAATGATTAGCTTTTGATATTTGGGAAGGAGCGGAGGGAATGGATTATCAACAGGCTTTAGATTACATCTACAGCTTTATTGATTATGAAACGGTGCCCAGGCCACGTGACGCAGCTAATTATGACCTGAGGCGTATGGAGGAGCTGCTGGGGCGTTTGGGTAATCCTCACTTAAAAGCTAAGTCAGTTCACATTGCCGGCAGCAAGGGTAAGGGGAGCGTGGCTGCTATGATGGCGTCGGCCCTCACTGCCTCCGGTTATACTACCGGGCTTTTCACCTCACCCCATCTGCATACCTTCAACGAGCGTATCAGGGTTAATGGCGAGTTAATCTCTGAAGCCGAGCTGGCTAGTTTAGTGGAAAGACTCAAGCCTGAGGTTGAGGCAGTGAATTGCCAAGCTACCTATGGTCGGTTGACTACCTTTGAGCTGATGACGGCTCTGGGCTTTGCTTACTTTGAGCTAAAGGGGGTGGATTTTCAGGTAATTGAAGTAGGATTGGGGGGCAGGCTTGATGCCACCAATGTAGTCCAGCCTGAGGTTTGTATTATCACCTCTATTAGCTTTGACCATACCGAGGTGTTGGGTAATACCTTGGCCGAGATTGCTGCCGAGAAGGCTGGAATTATCAAGTCTGGTTGTGTGGTAGTAGCCTCACTACAACGTGATGAGGCAGCCCGAGTAATCAAGGACACCTGTCTCAATCGTGGGGTAAGGCTGGTCAGGGTAGGTAGTGATGTCACCTGGCAGAGTCTCGGCTTTGATTCTAGCCAACAATCACTTCGCCTGACGGGAAGATTGGCTAGTTATGAATTATCCATCCCGCTTCTTGGTCAACCTCAGCTAGACAATGCGGCTACGGCGGTGGCTGCCCTGGAGGTTTTAGCTGAAAAGGGCTTTCATATTTCCGGAGATAGTATCACTAAAGGTCTGGCGCAGGTGAGCTGGCCGGGTCGACTCCAGGTTCTAAGTCGTCGTCCCCTTCTGGTAGTTGATGGTGCCCATAACCCCGACTCAGCTCGCAAGTTGAAGCAGTCTCTTGAGCAATACTTTAACTTTGACCGAGCTATCTTGGTTATCGGAGCCTCGTCTGATAAGGATATAGCTGGAATAGTCTCAGAATTAGTGCCCCTTTTTGATAAAGTAATTGTCACTCGCTCTATTCATCCTCGGGCTATGGCCACAGCCCCTATTGTGGCTGAGTTTAGCCAGCATGGGGTGGAAGCACAGGAAACGGATGATATTTCAACTGCCCTGCCTCTGGCTCTAACTCTGGCTGGAGAGAAGGACCTTATTTGCGTTACCGGTTCGCTATTCGTGGTTGCCGGAGCAATTGAGCAGGCGGGTAAGCTTTGTTTGACAATATGACCAATGAAAAGAAGTAACTACTTCCGGTGGAAGCGCAAGGGAGTATAATTAGGCGTCGGGGCAGGCAAGAAGTTGATTATGAGAAAACAAAGTAATTGCCGGTAGAGTCGCCTCTGATTAGGGCAAGGCGGTAAGTAAAACTCAAGGGGTGGTATATTGTGTAGTCAGAGCTTCTTTAGGTAGCATATTGCTTAGCATTCTCTCTAGTGCCATGGTATGGCTGCAAACCCCCCAGCTTGAGAAAAAGGGGCACGAGCAATGCCACTTTCCCTCTTTGTATTCAGTAATGTAGTCGTTATTCTCTCCTCGGAATTTTACTGAAAGCTCAGAGAATGTAACCCGCTCTGGCTCCTGAGCGTAGCGTTTGGCCTTTTCGATTTTCCCAATCAGGCTGGACTGCATAACTACACCTCCTTAACCTAAAAAGCACTGGCCTAATTAGACTCAGTGCTTCCTTTTCTGTGTTACTTGTTAAAATTGTAGCTACTAAACGCATATTATCTACTTCTAATTAACATTTTATCATTTATTCAATTTTACTCCCTTTTTGCTTAAAAGTCTAGGAGAATATTTGGTCGTTTATGGAAAGAAGGGCAACAAGGGGGGTGAGGTTGATAAACAATTTCAAATTGCCTTAGTAGAGCTATTGCTGTAGAATATATGGGTAAAAATTATGTGAGGTAAAGTAGTGCCTATCTATGAGTATGAGTGTAGTCTTTGTCGCTTTCATTTTGATAGGAAGCAGAGATTTGATGAGGAGCCAGTAGCTATATGCCCCAAGTGCCAGGGGAAAGCTCGCCGTGTCCTTCACTCCATTCCTATTATCTTTAAGGGGGGCGGCTTCTATATTACGGATAATCGCAAAGGTGGTGCTGTTGAGAAAGCCAAGGAGGGGATGCCTGATAAGGGTAAACGGAAGGAGAAGTAGGGGTGAAGGCACTGCTCCAGCGAGTCACCAGAGCCTCAGTTAGCGTTGGTGGTGAGGTGGTGGGCAGGATAGGTCAGGGGCTGGTGGTTTTTGTAGGAGTAGCCACCGGGGATACAGAAAAGGATGCGCAATATCTGGCGCAAAAAATTGCCAGCCTGCGTATTTTTGCTGATGAAGAGGGCAGGTTTAACCTTTCCGCTCTGGATATCAAAGGTGAACTATTAGTGGTGAGCCAATTTACTCTGTTGGCTGATACTAGAAAGGGTCGTCGTCCTAGCTTTATTGAGGCAGCACCGCCGGCCCAAGCTGAGGAGATATTTGAGCGGTTTGTGGAGCAGGCTCGTGCCACCGGATTAAGGGTGGAAACCGGGCGTTTTCAGCAATATATGCGGGTAGAAATCCATAATGATGGTCCAGTAACGATACTATTGGATAGTAAAGGCAAATTTTAGGCACATTTTCCCTAGCAATAAAACGGTGATTTTTTTAATCTGTTATTGCATTTAACTGCAAGTGCAAAAGCTTGCGGAAAGTATTTTTATCCGGTATAATATATTTTGTTAAATTAGGTGAAGGTTAAGTGAAACAGTCCGGAGGTATAGTTAATAAGTTAAGCGAGCTAGGCTATCGGCTGACGCCTCAGCGGATAATGGTTTTGTCGGCTATCGAGGATAGCGACGACCATATTAGTGCCGAGGAAATCTATGCCCAGATTGTGGCTAAATACCCCCAGGTTAACATCTCAACTGTCTATCGCACCCTGGAACTATTAAAACGACTCGGTCTGGTAACTGAGACCGACCTCGGGGGAGGTCGGGTCAGGTATCATTCGGCGGAGAAGGGGCACCACCATCATCTGGTTTGCCAGGAATGCGGAGCTATAATTGACCTTGATGAATCAGTGATGTCTTCTCTCAAGGATACTTTGCTTCGCGAATATAAGTTTATTGCCGACCTGAGGCATCTGGCTATTTTTGGTCGCTGTGTAGATTGTAGCAAGTAATTTTTTTAATCTGTTATTGCATTTAGTTGCAGGTGCATCAAATTGCTTATAAACAATCAGCAATATTATAGATAGAAAGGAGAACCATACTTTATGAGAAAATTCAAGGTTCTCATTATTGCTATTCTAGTCTTGAGTCTCGTTATTTCTTCGCTTCTGGGCGGTTGTGAACCAGCAAAGACCTCTCAGCTCAAGGTAGTTACCAGCACTTCCCTGATGGCTCAAATTGTGGAAAGAGTGGGCGGTGACCTTGTTGATGTGGTCAACATTATTCCCCCAGCCCAATGCCCGGGGCACTTTGATGTCAAGCCCGGCGATATTCAGAAACTGGCTGATGCCGACCTTTTTCTCCTGCATGGCTGGCAGGGGGAGATGTTTTCTCAGGACTTAATTGCCTCAGCCAACAATCCTGACCTCACTGTAGTCAAGATTAATGTTAAGGTTGGTGAAAACACTAACTGGATGGCGCCGCCAGTCCAACAGGCGGCAGTAGATAGGATTGTGGCTACCTTGTCTGAGGTAGATGCCGAAAACACTGCTGTTTATCAGGAGCTAGCGGCCGAGTACAAGGATAGCATTACGGCTAAAGAGGCTGAGATAGAAGCCAGACTGGCTAGAGAAGACCTTTCTAGTATTAATGTGATGTGCTCTGACCAGTTGCCTGGATTTGTTGAATGGGTTGGGCTCAACATTGTGGATACCTATGGGCAAGCCGATTTGCCGCAAGCGGTAAGGGAGCTGGTGGACACGGGTAGAGAGGCAGGGGTAACCCTGATTATTGATAACCTGCAGAGCGGGCAGGATGCCGGGCTGCCAATAGCTATGGACATCGGCTGCCAGAGAATAATACTTTCCAATTTCCCTGGTGGCTTTGATGACACCGAGACCTGGGAGAAAGCCATCGACCGGAATATTGAGTTGATACTGGAGGCAATAGCTCAGTAGCTGGATGCCAGGTAAGACAGGAGGACAAGAAGGTGGGAGCTACCATTATAAATATTGAGGATGCCGTGGTTTCCTATCGGGAAGATATCGCTCTTCGGGGCGTGTCGCTTAAGGTGGGGTCTGGGGAGTTCGTTGGTATCATCGGTCCTAATGGTGCTGGAAAGACTACGCTTCTTACCATAGTTAATGGGCTGGGCAAACTACTCAGCGGGCGGGTATGGGTCTTGGGGAGCTACCTCACCCCGAGTAACAGCCATTCCCTGAGAAAGAAGGTTGGCTATGTGCCTCAAGTTGAGAATATAGACCCACGGATGCCAATGAATGTCCGTGAAGTGGTGATGATAGGTCGCTACGGGCTTTTGGGTTTACTTAGAAAACCAGGCAAACACGACTGGAAAATCGTGGACGAGATGCTGGAGCTGGTGGGTATGACTCACCTTGCCCGGCGACCTATTGGTCACCTCTCTGGAGGCGAGCAACAACGGGTAGCCATAGCCCGGTGTCTGGCGCAGGAGCCGGAATTATTTCTGCTTGATGAGCCAACCGCTTCGCTAGACTGGAAAGCACAAACGGAGGTACTAGAATTAGTCAAGCGAATTCATAATTCACGGCACCTGACTACATTATTTGTGACCCACGACCTGGGGGCACTACCGGTCGCTTGTGACCGAGTGGTGCTAATGAAAGAGGGTCTCATCAAGGCTGAGGGCCCTCCTGATAAGCTGCTCACTGATGATAACCTCAGTCAGCTATATGATATGCCCATCTCGGCGGTTGAGAAGAGGCGGAGAGAGGTCATTTTGGGCCAGGGTTAAGGAGTATTGGGCTTGGATTTATCCATTTTTGGCTACCAATTCATGCAGAATGCCATCCTCTCTGCCTTTCTGGGTGGTATTGCCTGCGCTACCATAGGTGTTTTTGTGGTGCTAATGCATATGCCTTTTATCGGCGTGTGTATGGCACACGCTGCCTTTGCTGGAGCACTGCTTGGACTGTGGCTGGGCTTTAATCCCTTGGTCGGCGCCTTTACCTTTAGCCTGCTATCGGCAGCTATTATTGGCCCTCTGGCTGACCGTGGTCAGCTTAGTCCCGAAACCTCGTTAGGGGTTATCTTTTCTCTTATGCTGGGGCTTGCCTTTCTCTTTATGGGGCTGATGCCCGGCACGAAATCAGGAGCCTTCGAGTTATTATGGGGTAGTATTCTCACCAATACCAGAAGTGATATCATATTTCTGGGAATAGTGACCGTTGTTGTAGTAGGGTTGGTCTTCGTCTTCTATAAGGAAATCCAGGCCACCATTTTTCACCGTGACATGGCCCTCTCGGTGGGTCTACCAGCCACACTGATTTTATATGGTGTCCTGTTCTTGACTGGTGCTACTATTACTGCCTCCCTGCGTTCTATAGGCGGACTGCTTATCTTCAGTCTGATTCTGAATCCAGCCGCCGCCGCTTACCAGCTTACCTACAGCATGAAACGAATGTTTCTGTTCTCGGCGGGTTTTGGTGTTCTTTCCGGCTGGATAGGGCTCTTATTCTCCTACCTTTCACCTTCCTCTTGGGGGAGAAAATAGCGGTTATCATAAAGATTACCGATGAGGTAACTACTATCGTGGCGCCACTGGGAATGTTGAAAAGGTAGGAGAATAAGAGCCCTATCCAGCCGGAAAGAACACCAAAACCCGCCGA
>JABUBQ010000004.1_pt1 | contig 28856 bp, 33 predicted proteins | sample 7240351 | NCBI WGS metagenome assembly JABUBQ01 (sample SAMN07256348, study PRJNA390944) | subsurface metagenome | isolation source: Methane hydrate marine sediment | place: Pacific Ocean: Eastern North Pacific, ODP site 1244 | collected 2002 | reverse complement strand
CCCGGGATTCGTACAACGTGGACTTGCAGACTCGAGGGCCGTCTTGCATCAAATGCGAATAGATTAGGTAGGCTCGGAAACGCATTTCATCGAGGGAGAAACGTCCGTGGCCCATTAGGTCATTATAACCCAACTTTCCTACTGAGACTGCGGCCCATACAAGGTCATTCCATTCCATGTCGATGTGGTGGCTACCCCGGAAAAGTGTACCATGATTCGGAGCGAAGCCCTCGCATCGGTAGCGCAGCCTAATCATAGGTCATCATTCTTACTACCGGAACCTTCTCTTGACTCGTTCACCTGCTTGAATGTCACCTGAGGCAACGGTCATATTCATGAAGATATTAAGGGCTATCCATCAGATTGTCAAACTAGAATTCCGTACCGACTTTAGCCGCACAATATGATTGAAGCTTCCTATTTAGGAAGGCATTTGTTCTTTCTCGTTTCATTCTACGGTAAAGGAGGGTGATAAACGTTCTAGTTCTTGAAATTTCACCTTATGACTAATTGTTAAATAATGAAGCTGATGAAGCAAAAAGCCATAGTGTGACTCGTTAGGCGCCGCGTGTGGCTGGTACCGGAGAATGGAAGCCAACAGTACTAATAATAGAGAAAAGGCAAGAGCTCTTTTTGACGTAGCTGTCGATGAGTATTTTGCGGAGCAAACGACTGAGATATCTTCTATAGAGCGAGTCTATAATTGGATTCATAAGTCGTTTGAGATGGATGCGTCTCTTGCTAACGAGCCGCACGTAATTAATTTCATGGGAAACCTATGCTCATTACTGGCGTGGTTTTGCGAGGATGAAAACCTCGAAGAGAAATCTCGCTCCTATTATCGAGAGGCTATCGGATTTCTGGAGCGACTAGAAGATCTGTGCTGGCACGAGTATTGGTATCTGGGAAAAGCACTAGGGGTGATGGGTGAAGCTGAAAAGGCTGAGAGGATTCTAAAAACGGCTTTGGACCTGGCGGTTCCTGGGAACCAACGAGGCCATGATCCGAGCGAGTCAGAGTTAGCTTCTTTATGGGGAGATTTAGCTGACCTCTACACCGAGATTGAACAACCAACTGATGCCAGGGAATGTCTAGAGTGGGCATTTAGCTATGCACCTGATGATGAAGGAATCCGCGCTGCACTTATATTTCACTGCTTCTTTACAAATCGATTCGAACGAGGTATCCAGTTATGCCAATCGGTTACGCCAGCAAACAACGTGTTCTCCGAATTGTTGGCAATGGGAGCTTGTCTTGCAGGCGATATTGAGCTTGCCAAGCAAACCTACATTCAGTTGCTGAATAAAACGGAAAGTAGTGACGCAAGAGAATGGTACTCCAAGATGTTAGGCTATTCGGGGAGGGATTGTCCGATGCTGGCATCGGTCAGAGGATATGGAGTGATAAGGAAGAGTGGCAGTGGGAATTTCACGCAGGTGATAAATATGAATTAAAAGAGATGTCTCTGGATGAGATGGGGAATAAACTGCGAGAAGAAATGCGGGATAACACTATCAAGATCGGCGTTCAGATGTTTCAGATCAAAGAAGAAATGGGGCGACTTTCCACTTTTGGGCAAGAACGAGTTCATATTCATAGCCGACTTGAGCAAGATGTCTTTGGAGAATTATGGAAGACACTGGACAAGGCGAGTCAAGCTGCATTGGTTGATGCTGAATACCAATCTGCTGAAGCCAAAGGGTCTCAGAAGCAAGACTGTTCTTCTCCGGCTGTGATGTATCAAAAAGCCATAGAAATTGAAATCAGTGACCGCATTATAGCACCTTTTCAAAGCTTTCTGTTGAGCAGAGGACAGAAGGAGTGGAATATAGCTTCGGAGCGACGTCTCGTGCGTCATCTCAAGACTCTAGACTTGCCAAAGGTATGTTTCTTGTTGACTGGATGGAGACTTGTTAAGAATAGGCCGGCATCTATTACAAAAGAAGAGTTACGGTTTTTCCCCACGGAGCCTGATTCTGAAAAAATCCAGCAATTCCTTACCCTATATGACCCAAAGCAGCTCGCCTTTCTTTTAGTTGACCTCCCGGATTTTCTTGCTTGGGCACCGAATGTAGGCACCATCGCCAAGCATAGGGATATCGTTCACCATGAAACCTTAATCAAGTTGCGCTCTCAACTCATAGGTTCCCAAATTAAACCGGGTGTTTTGATCAAGTTGGTTCAGTTGTTTCCTTCGAGTGGCCAAAAATCGGAGAATATTTTGGGTCCAAGGTAATACCCCGTAGAACTCAACATTCCGGTTAACACTATGCAAAGCAATAATGGGGTGGCGAAAGGCACATCGAGCATTAACAGCCCCATAAGTCTGGACTTGCTCCTTAGCCCAATTGCTTATCACTCTTGTTTTATCATTCCCAACCGCCGTATCCGTTTCGTCACAATTCATCTGTTTGTTGGGTACCAAATAGCTAAAAAGTGGAGACTGTGGCTAATAAGAAGCTAGAGCAACCTTTCCTTCAGCATATTTAAATTTAGCACATCTTCCTTGTTATATTCAAGCAACGTGGCAAGAGCATCAAGATCAGAGTAGTCCACGTATCTCCACCACAATTTGACTGCTTCATAGCCATTCACTTCAGTGAGCCGCCTCTCAATACCCAATTGTCTTCCTACAGCTTTGAATCCACCATATAAGTTATTTCTCCAGCAGTCATACATCAAGTCACGATGTGTGAACATTTTAGCTAAGTTAACACCTAGAAGAGTATAGATAAATGGGAGGTCGAATCTACTGCCGTTGTAGGTGTAAATAATATCCACACCATCTAAGGTTTCCAACAAGCTATCTACGGTTATGTCCTCTCCTACGAGCTGAATAAAACTAGTATCATCACCGTTACAAAGATAAATACCAACGACGGTAATTACGCTATACCAAGGTGAAAGTCCCGTCGTCTCTATGTCTAGGTATACTTCGACACAAGGCTGCAATTGATATGCTCCTTACACTTTTAATTCCCTTAACCGAGGCATGAGTAACCAATATAGAAACATACCCAAAAACGCAGAGGCATAGCCTATGTAATGAGTTGAGCTAAACAATAAATTAGTAGCATTCGAGATATACGCCTGATGGAATGCTCCTTCAAGAATACCTTGACAGATTTCCCAAAATCCGAACATTGCAACATAGAGTCCCAGTAGCCACCGATATAATGAATGCTTAAACCAAGCTCTTTTTAATAGCAAAATTGCTAGTAATAATACTCCGGTAACCAAGCCACCAGCATAGCCGACTATCATCATCCTCGTTGTATGTTCTGTAGAGCCTGAGAAGAATGCCAGGGCGAAGTAGCTGGGGTCAAACCAAGTGAAATGTGCTATCGGGATACCTAGCATTAAAGCAGCGATATAGTGTGCACCTTCGTGGAGAACTACTGTAAGAATAAATAGTAAGAATAGGGAGAAGGCTGACTTAACACCCAGTAATATTACACTCTTCCGATTAGTCTTCATTGTCCCTTGTTTGAAGGTATTCTATATCTATAGTCATCAGTTAGCAAGATCCTGAAACCATGCCTCTTATATTCAGAGGAGATAAATCCGCAGCAATTATTGAGACAGCTTTTTGACCTCTTCTTTGGACTTTCCCTCTGACTACCAACCACCCTTCACGAAACAAGACCTGGCCGCACTTTTCTTGGACATCGCTAAACACAGTAACATCGGCTATTCCTGTTCCGTCTTCCATTATCACGTAAACTACCCGGTTACCATTTCTGGTAGGTGGTGTCTGATAACGAATTACAGACCCAACAATCTTAATTGTTTTACCTGTAACTATTGAAGGCAGATCTTTCATTTCAGTAAGCCCATTATCGAATGGGTAAAAATCCTTCTTAAAAATTCCGCTTGTGACCCTTAAAAGCCCTTGACATTTCTCTAGGTAGGCACTACAATGGTAGTAGAGGTGTGAAGTGGCGTTTGTCAGAACTAAACGAAAGGGCAACAGAATCTACTACTATCTCGTGGAAAACAAGCGGGAGGGTAAGAAGGTGCGGCAGAAGGTTATCAAATACCTCGGCACTGAGGCTCCGACAAATGAGCAAATAGAAACTATGAGGAGGGGACAATGAGAGCAGCAATATACTGTCGGGTATCAACCGAAGACCAAGAGAGGGAAGGCACCAGTCTACAGACACAGCTTGAGGCTTGCCTTAGTAAGGCTCACGAGCTTGGCTATGAAGTGCCAAGAGAACTTACCTTCAAAGAAACCTATTCGGGCTTAACGCTTGACCGTCCCAAGTTAAATGAGGTGAGGCAGTGGGTAAGAGCCAAAGAGGTAGATGCGGTTATTGCCTATACACTAGACCGTCTATCCCGTGACCCGGTGCATTTTATTATCCTTCAGGAAGAACTAGAGCGAGCCAGTGTTGCGTTAATCCTAGTTACCGAGGACGTAGATAACTCAGACATGGGTAGGCTGATAACATATATTAAAGGTTATGCTGCAAAGCTAGAGGCTGAAAAGATAAAAGAGCGCACAATGCGTGGGAGAAAGGCGAGAGCTTTGGCTGGCAAGCTACCTGGTGGAAGCAACACTAAGCTATATGGCTACAACTATCTGCCGGGAAGAGGCATTGGCGAAGGGGTAAGGTATATCAACGAGGAAGAAGCCGAATGGGTAAGACGGATTTTCAAATGGTATGCCGAAGAAGAGCTATCGCTCACTAAAGTAGCTAATCGTCTCAATTCATTGGGTGTGATTAACCCGTCAGGCAATAACAGGTGGGCTAGGACAACGATTTACGGAATACTCAAACAGCCAGCCTACATCGGGCAGGATTTACAAGTTCCCGATTCCACACCCCTTATAATTGCGAAGGAACTCTTTGACAGTGTCCAACTAATGTTACGAAGTCGGAAGCAGCTATCACCCAGAAGGATGAAAAGGGAATATTTATTGAGAGGTCATATATCCTGTGCTCAGTGTGGTAGACATTATATCGGTCAAGCTAGAGTTATGGGTTCTAAGGTCTATCAATATTACTTCTGTCTAAGAGCCTACAATGGAGATACACCACCGAAGTGCCACAATCGCAATTGGCGTGTTGAGGAACTTGATGCCCTTGTCTGGGCTGAAGTTGAAAAGGTGCTGACCAACCCAGAAGTAGTATTTGCCGAGCTACAGAAGAGGACAGAAGAAAGCCAGGGAGATATGTGGGTAAAAGAACTTGAAAGAGTCCAGCGCCTGATTAAAAACAGGGAAGCACAAAAGGAGAGGACATATAAGGCTTTCTATTTAACGGGTGATGAGGAAACCTTTAAGCACGATATAGCTACGGTTGAGCAGGATATTAAAAGGTTAGGAGCCGAAGCGAGCGACCTAGAGCATCAGATAGAACTCAGTAACAAATATCAGCTTGATATATCTAGGTTAAAAGAAGCCTGTGCTTTAGTAGCCAGCAATATTAAGGCTCTTAGTTTTGATGAAAAGCGCCTTGCCCTACAAGCCCTTCATATATCGGTAATGATAGACGGGGATAAAGTAACGCTATCTGGTGCTGTGCCTACGAGGGGTTTGTCGTCTGTATCTAGTCAAGCGAGGCTCACCATATAATAAAGAATGTGCTTGCGTCAAATGCCTAAACCGAAGGTGGCGGAGGAGTGGGAAGTAAGCTGGAGCAGAATGTAGAACAGGGGGTTGTTTTAAGCGCCTCTCAGGGTGGCTCGTAGTGTCTCTTCTAACTCAGGGGTGGTAACCGCTATTATCTGGTCTTCAGCCTGAAGGATGGTATTGGCTTTAGGGATGATAGGCTTATGTTCCTTACGAATGATTAGGGATAGGGTACTTTCTGGCGGTAGCGAAAGCTCCTTTATTGTTTTGCCTACCGTGGTTGCTTCAGGTGGGATTTTTACTTGTACAACCTCCAGCCCCTTGTCTCTAATGGTTAATAGATGGGTCAATGGGTGCGTTGGCACCTCTTCTTCTATGTGTTCAAGGATGATATTAGTGCTACTTACAGTAACATCAATCCCCAGTTTCTTGAAGATGGTTTCATTTTTCGGGTTTCTTATGCGAGCTATAGTCCGTGGAACATTAAATTTATGCTTGGCTACTTGGCAGGCGACCAAATTATCTTCATCGTCGCCGGTTACAGCGATGAGCATATCAGCTCGGCCGGTGCCTACTTCAGCTAGGGTAGATGCCTCACAGCCATCACCACGGACACAGACGCTACCCATTTCCCCCACAATGTTTTCGCATATGGTGGCATTCTTTTCTATTATAAGTACCTCATGGCCTTCGTCCAACAGGGCTTTAGTTAGATAGTAGCCTAGCCTACCACCACCAACAACTACGATGTACATGTTGCCACCTCAGCTCTCCACTTTTTCTTTTAGTATTTGGGCGAATATTGTAGTTGGGCTGAAGGTTTCCAGTCCTAGGGTACTGTATAATTCCTGGCGTAATGGGTCATAGATACGGCAGATTACCTTGGGCACATTGAAGATATGCTTGGCGATTTGAGTTGCCATGACATTGCGATTGTCTCCCTGGGTTACAGCCACAAAAGCATCTGCTTCCTCTATACCTGCCCTGTTAAGTGCTTCCTCATTGACGCCATTGCCAATTAATGCTGTGCCACCGAATTTGGGGGGTAGTCTTCGGAAGCTATAAGCGTCGGTGTCCAAAATAGTAACCGCGTGTCCGTCAGCATCTAGTAATCCAGCTAGCTGGGCACCTACTCGTCCACAGCCCATAATAACTACTTTCATATAGCAAACTCAACTATGAAGTATGTTGGTGATATAGTATAACACGGCAGGGGGCATTTTTTAACACATAAGGCACCACATCACCCAGGCTAAACTCACCAAAGCGCCTCTTGTAGGTAACACCTATTAAGATTAGGTCAACCTCTCGCTCTATTGCTTCATCAACAATAGCTGGAGCTACTTCGCGAGCTTGGAGAAGGTCAGTCTCTATCTTACAGCCTTGTCCCTCAGCGATACTCTCTATGTGGTTTAGTATATCTTCAGCCTTTCTAATTTCAGACTCAATTTCGGCATCTAATGGCAAAGCACGTTCTATAGAAATAACATGGACGGCACAGATTTCACCTTTGTTCTTCTTAGCTAGCAGCCTATCGGCTAGCTTTATTGCCTCTTCATCAGCCTCAGTGCCAGCTACAGGCACCAGAATTTTATGGAATTCCATTGCTTTCCTCTTTCCGCTTGTTATCAAGCCACGGGGTATTATAATCTTCTTATTAAAAATCTACAATACCCTTTTTGTAAAAAGATTAATTAGCGCCACTTCCAAAACGAAGGGGTGAAGAGCACCAATATCGTGAAAAGCTCAAGGCGGCCAACTAGCATACATACTATCAGAACAACCTTACCGAGGGCAGGGATAAAGAGGTAGTTAGCCGTTGGTCCTACTAAACCTAAGCCAGGGCCGACATTCCCCAGAGTGGCAGCAACTGAAGATAAGGCAGTTACATGGTCTAGCCCAAGAGCACTCATTACCAGGAAACCCACAATAAGGGTGGCAAAATATAGAATACTCATGCCAATAATTCCGGATACGACTCTCTCTGAGAGTGTATTTCCTCCAACTTTCAAAGGAATGACGGCTCGAGGGTTAAAGAAGAGCAAAATTCGGCGGTAGGCATACTTAGCCAACACCAAAAGCCGGGTAACCTTTAATGCCCCCCCGGTTGAGCCAGCTGAGGCTCCAATTATCATCAAGATAAGTAAAGCTGACCTGGCGAAGGCTGGCCAAACATTGAAATTAGCGGTGGTAAAGCCAGTTGTCGTCATAATGGAAACAGCTTGGAAGCTACTATATCTGAAGGCTTCGCCAATAGATTCCACCCCACTCATTGTCAGGTTCAGGACAATAAAAAGGCAAGCCCCGATGAGGAGAGCAATATAGAGCCGAAACTCGGAGTTGCTGAAGAAACGCCTGGGTTGGCGCTTCCACAATAGAAAGTAATATAGCCCAAAGTTTACCCCCGCCACCATCATGAAGAAAATAATGATGCCTTCAATGAGTGGGCTGTTATAGGCACCGATGCTCAAACTGGTAGGGGTAAAGCCCCCGGTAGGCATGGTGCTGAAGGTAACGGCTAACGCATCAAATACAGGCATCCTCGCTACCCAGAGCGAAATAAATTCTAAAGCTGAGAAACCGAGATACAAAAACCATAGGGCTTTAGCTGTATCTCGAATACGGGCGGTTAGCCTCTCGGCTTGAGGCCCTGGCATCTCAGCTTCAACCAGGTGGGCTGCCCCAATACCAAGGATAGGAAATAAAGCCACAAAGAGCGTTATTATCCCCATTCCCCCGAGCCACTGGGTGAGAGAGCGCCACAGAAGAATGCCATGAGGCTGGCTTTCAATAGAGTTTACAACAGGGTCAAACACTGTCGCCCCGGTGGTAGTAAAGCCTGACATCGCCTCAAAAAAGGCATCAAGGTAATTTGGGAAGGTCCCCGCCAGTGCATAGGGCAGGGTACCGAAGGCTGAGGCTAATATCCATCCCCCGGCAACTATCATTATTGCTTCCCGCCGGCTCAGTCTTCCCTCGCCAACCGGTGTTAAGCGCCAGAGTAGCAAGCCGGAAACTACGCTAATACCTGTTGAGATGGCAAAGGCTAAATAGTCAGGCTCCCCGTAGAAGAGGCTGAAACCTAAGGGGAGAAGCATAGAAAGCCCCACGATTGCTATTAGCAGCCCCAGGTAATGAAGAACGACCTTTATTCTCATTATCTATTTTTTACTTGAAAAGCTTTTCCACAGAAAGGGTAACTGAGAGGGGAGATATTATAATGACGTGGTCGCCTGGTTGCACCACGCTATCATCGGGGGGAATAATGACCCTATCGTTATGAATAATAGCGCCTACTATTGACTCTTTGGGTAAGCCTGCCTCTATAATCTTTCGTTGCGCAACATAAGCCGTTGGGCTAGTAACAAATTCGACAGCTTGTAGCTGCTTACCCCCGAGCAAGGCTGCCGAAATGGCTCCACCATGGAGGACAAAGTGAGCGATTTTACGAGCGGTAAGTAAGGAAGGTGACGCAGCTACATCAACCCCAACTGCCTCAGCCAGAGGGATATATCCCAGCTTATTAACTAGTATTAAGCTTCGGGACACCCCCAGATTCTTAGCCAATAATCCGCAGAGGATGTTAAGTTCATCACTTTCGGTAGTGGCTACAAAGGCATCTGCTGATGGGACCCCCTGCTCAATGAGAAAATCGCGGTCAGTGCCATCACCTTGCACTACTGCTGCTCCTTCCAGCTTGGCCGCAATCTCCTGGCATCGGTTTATATTTCCCTCAACGACTTTAACCAAAACCCCACGCCTTTGCAGTCCTTCAGCAACAAGAAAGCCAACACGTCCCCCTCCCAGGATAATCACACTCTTGGCTGGGCGTTGTGGCTGAGCAAACCTCTCCCCTAATTCATCCATGTGCTCTCGGGAGGCAACTAGGTAAATGCGGTCATCTTGTTTTATCAGTTCACCGGCGCTTGGCATAATGATTCCCCCGGCACGGATGATGGCGGCAACGACACACGGTTTGGGAAAAGCAATGTCGCCCAAGGGTTTATCCACTATTGTTTCCTTTTCCGCCTTAAATTCCCTTATCTGAACAAGGTCATTGGCGAAGCTCTCTACTGGAGTAGAGTAAAAGCTAGAGAGGATGCTCATTATTTCCTTAGCTGCTTCAACCTCAGGGTTGATGAAGATGTCTATCCCAAGGCTTTTTGGTCTAATTACCTTCCGTGGGGCTGAGGGCGACTTGCCACTGGTAACAAAGTAGCCTGAATATTCAGGGTCGGGCGGATTCTGGCGGCTGTTGTGCTTGCCCCTAACTCCTTGGCTATGAAGCAAGTGAGCATGTTGGTTTCATCACTATTAGTGACGGCAATAATTAAATCGGCACGGTGGACTTCTGCCTCCCGTAGAACTTTAGGTGTTGTCGCATTGCCGAGGATGGTCTTGACATCGAGCTGGCGGATATTTTCTAGTACCTCCTCAGATTGTTCCACCACAACTACCTCCTGTTCCTCCTCTGCCAGCAAAGAGGCTATGTGGAAACCTACTACCCCGCCACCGACTATGATGATGTACATTTATCGCCTCCCCCGATATTTACTAGCCATGCCCTTAAAGAGCCTTGAAACACGGCGAGAGATGCTACGAAGTCTTCTCTGAGGCTTTCTCCACCTCCGTACCACTCTGTTGCCTGGCCGAGTTGTAGGTAGTGGCTCAAGAGGCTCATTCTGTTTATATTGTGCCTTTGATTTCATTGCTTATAATTTTTTTGGATTTTATGCTCTTATTTACTGGTTGTCAACTGCCAGTTGGCTTGACAATTATATATACCTCATCTAAACTCAAAATGGAAAGAGGAGTATATTAAGCCTTCTTTTTCTGATTGGCTAATTTTTAATCCTTTTTTATTTTAATGTGTCTCTGGCTAACAAAGGAGGATTAGTAGTGTTTAGGTTTCCCTTCATTCCCAGGGAGCACAAGTTTTTTGACCTCTTTGAGGAGAGTGCCCGCAATATGGTAAAAGCAGCCCAAGGCCTAAAAGGGATGGTTGATACCTGGGAGGATATTAGGCAGAGAGTTGATGAAATAGACGACCTGGAGCACGAAGGGGATACTATTACCCATAAGATTATGGCACAGTTGCATCGCACCTTTGTCACCCCGTTTGACAGGGAGGATATAGCTGCGCTGGCTCATACCCTGGATGATGTGACTGACTTTATTCATGCTGCGGCTGATGCTATGCTTCTCTATAAGATAGACCGTCCCAGCCAGCGGGCTAAAGAGCTAGCCGATATCATAGTGCAGGCAGCGGTTGAGGTGGAAAATCCGCTCGGCGCAGGCTGAGCTTTTTGATGATACCACCGACGTGGCTCAGATTATTAAGTGGCGTGAAATTTATGAGCACATGGAAAGCGCTACCGATAGGTGTGAGGATGTGTCTAATGTCCTTGAAGGGGTAGCCCTCAAGTATGCCTGATTCTTCCCTCTGGCTCCTTCTTGTTATTATTGTTTTAGCTATCGGCTTTGGGGTAGTTAATGGTTTTAATGATGCGGCTAATGCCATTGCTGCCTCAATTGGCTCTCGTGCTCTTTCCCCTCGCAAGGCTATTATAATTGCTGTCATAGCCAATATGGCTGGGGCTGCTACCGGTCTGGCTGTTGCCAGGACTATTGGCAACGAGATTTTAGTCTCAGAACTTATCCCCCGGCAGCTTGAGTATGTGCCAGTGATGGCTGGTTTAGCCTCAGTTATTGTCTGGGGTACTATAGCTACCTATTATGGACTGCCGGTAAGCATAACCCATGGCTTTATCGCTGGGCTGGCAGCAGCCGGGATAGCCCTGGCGGGTAGTGGAGCTGTGATGTGGGGATGGGGCTACCGCTTGTCACAAACTCTGGCGGCGGTAGTTACGGCTCCTGTCGTAGGCTTTATCGGTGGCTTTGTAGTAATGGCCATTCTATTTTGGGTATTCCGGCGAAGTGCCCCGACTAGAATGCGTGTTATTTTCAGCCGCCTGCAATGGCTTACTACTGCCTTTCTGGCTTATAGCCATGGCAAGAATGATGGTCAGATGCCTATAGGGGTCATCACTATGGCACTGGTGATTTATACTGGGCAGTCTGGTTTGTGGGAGCACATCCCGTGGTGGGTAATAATTATATCGGCGCTAGCCATTAGCTCGGGTACGGCTATTGGCGGCTGGCGGGTTATCAGAACAGTGGGATTAAGGGTTACTGCTCTTCAACCAGTTCATGGTTTTGCTGCTCAAGCCTCGGCGGCTACAGTTATCGAAATAGCTTCGCTGCTAGGTATTCCGGTAAGCACCACTCATTGTGCCAGTTCAGCTATTATGGGAGTAGGTGCTACCAGACGGCTGTCGGCGGTGCGCTGGGGTGTGGCTGGTAATATTGTTGCCGCTTGGATATTAACCTTCCCTATCTGCGGTGGTCTGGGTTATTTGTTTGCCTGGTTGATGAAGGCAATATTCTAGTTAGGCAGGGCAATCTCCCTGGGAGTTACCCGGCACTTTTCGGCAGTAATAATAGCCTTGATGTCCGATACCGCCAGGTCAATTTCATCCCGCTTGTTCATTACTATGTAGTCAAATAGCGATAGTTGCTTTATTTCCTCCTCCGCAGTTTTTGTGCGTAAGGCCAAGTCGAAGGGTGATTCAGTGTGGCGCTGCTTGAGTCTTAAGACAAGTTCTTCCCTTGATGGGGGTACTAGGAAGATAAATACCGCTTGAGGCAGGATTTTTTTAATAGTAGCTGCTCCTTGAATGTCAACCTTTACTATTATATCCTGCCCCTTGTCTAAGGCTTGTTTTACTGGTTCCCTAGGCACCCCATACCAATTGCCATAGACATTTGCCCATTCTAGGAATTCCTTACGCTCAATCATCTCTTGGAACCTTTCCGTTGAGATGAAGTGGTAGTCTACATTATTTCTCTCCTTATCTCGCTGAGGCCGTGTGGTTACGGTTACAATATATTCAACAGGGCAGCCTAATTCCTTCATCTTGGTTAAAACCACATCTTTACCGGCTCCTGAGGGACCGGACATGACTATGAGCAGTGGTCTTTTGGGCAAGTTGAACGGGTTTTGACTTTCATAGCTCGCCTTTTTCATCGCTTTGCTCGGGCTTTAGCACTGAACCCCCGCGAGTTACTTGTAATCTACCAGTGATAGTTTCTGGGGCTAGAGCCGCCAGAACAATATGACCACTATCGGTGAAGATAACAGCCTTAGTCCTTCTGCCATTAGTCATATCAATTAGTAGTCCCTTGTTTTTCCCTTCTTGGATGGCACGTTTGGTAGGTGCTGAGTTCGGTGAAGCTATAGCAATAACTCTGTTCATGGCTAGCACATTACCAAATCCGACGTGAACCAATTCTATGACCATTGTTATCACCTTGAGGAATTTTTTCTAGTTATTAATATTAAAGAGTAGGCATTTATTGCCAAATCTAGAAATTGTCAGAGTGTCCAATTGACTTAATCAACTTTTGCCGATTCTATTTAATAATTAGCGATGCCTATCACCTCCTTCATGTGTTATTCCTTAATTTCGAACTTCATATCCTAGTAAATGGGTACCTACCTTCACTATACCATATAATGCTTATTATCTTATACCCTTAATGGCAATTAGGCAACTGCCAATGGCTTGAGTTGAACGCCGTTTGGTGATGAGTTATAATTCGGTGGTTTTAACGGGGTTGAAGCCGTTAGCGAAGTAAAGCGGCATCTCCAGTGCGACCTGCGATTTACTATTTAACAGCCTTTACTGCCACCAGGGAAAGTTAAAGCTGGTGAGAAAAGTGAGATAAATGTATAAGATTTTGTTGAGACAGGACTTGGTGCCCGATATCCATCTGTTTAAGGTTGCGGCACCTAAGGTAGCCAAGAAGGCTCAAGCCGGACAGTTTGTTGTTATCAGGGTTAATGAGAGGGGTGAGCGTATTCCATTGACGATTGCTGACTGGGATAGGGAGGAGGGTAGTATTACCATCGTCTTTATGGAGGTGGGAACAACTACCCACCGGTTAGCCTGGCTGGAAGCTGGCGACTTTATTGCTGATTTTATCGGGCCGCTAGGTTTGCCTACCCATATTGAGAAGTTTGGCACTGTAATATGCGTGGCTGGAGGCTTTGCTGTGGCTACCATAATGCCTATTGCCAGAGCTATGAGAACGGAGGGGAACCGGGTTATCTCAATTATGGGGGCACGGAACAAAAGCCTTATCTTTTGGGAGGATGAGCTACGTAGTGTCAGTGACCAATTAATCGTTACTACTGATGATGGTTCTTATGCTCGCAAAGGGCTGGTAACGGAGCCATTAAAGGAATTACTTGAAACTGGCGAGAAGATTGACCGAGTCATTGCTATTGGTCCAAGTATTATGATGAAATTCTGTGCTAAAACCACACAGCCTTTTGGGGTTAAAACCATTGTTAGCCTGAACCCGATAATGGTTGATGGCACCGGCATGTGTGGCTGTTGCCGGGTATCGGTTGGTGGTGTAACCAAGTTTACCTGCGTGGATGGCCCTGATTTTGATGGACATCAGGTGGACTGGGATTTGCTCTTTGCCCGTCAGCGTATCTACCTTGATGAAGAAAAGCGTTCTTTTGAGCAGTGGCAGAGTCAATTTGGCACTCGTTCTTGAATAGGAGTCTGAAAGCAAGTATATATGCCGAAACTTAATTTGAATCGAGTACCGATGCCAAAGCAAGTGCCCAGCTTGCGGACTAGGAATTTCAATGAGGTTGCTTTAGGTTATAATGCTGAGCAGGCTCAAGCCGAGGCGAATCGCTGCATCCAGTGCCCTAAGCATTCCTGTATTGATGGCTGCCCGGTAGAGATAGACATCCCTGGTTTTATTAAAGCTATACGGGATGATGATATGCCTGAGGCAGTAAGGATACTGAAAGACAAGAATAGTCTGCCCGGTATTTGTGGGCGGGTTTGTCCTCAGGAGACACAGTGTGAAGCCACATGCTCTCTAGCTAAAAGGGGGGCGCCTATTGCTATTGGTCGATTGGAGCGATATGTAGCTGATTGGGAACGAGCTAATATGAAATCAGCAAGCTCACCGATAGTACACCCTGCCCCCACCGGTAAACGAGTAGCTGCGGTCGGCTCAGGGCCAGCCAGCCTAACCGCGGCGGCTGATTTGGCTAAGCTTGGGCATAGTGTTACTATTTTTGAAGCACTGCACGTGGCTGGCGGGGTATTAATGTATGGTATTCCAGAATTCAGACTACCTAAAGATATTGTCCAGGCTGAGGTTGGTTATGTTGCTTCTTTGGGAGTAGAGCTTGAATTGGACTCGGTGGTGGGTAAGACGGTAACTGTAGACGAGCTGTTAAGTAATGGTTACCAGGCTGTTTTTTTAGCCCCTGGGGCTGGGGCGCCAATGTTTCTAAACATCTCCGGTGAGAACCTTAATGGCATCTATTCGGCAAACGAATTCTTAACTCGGGTCAATCTGATGAAGGCGTATAGGTTTCCTGAATATGATACACCGGTGAAGGTGGGCAGGAGGGTGGCGGTTATTGGTGGTGGTAATGTGGCTATGGATTCAGCCAGGTGTGCCCTTAGGCTCGGTGCTGATGAGGTTTATATTATCTACCGACGGTCTGAGGTAGAAATGCCTGCCCGTCGTGAGGAGGTGGAGAATGCTCGGGATGAGGGAATCCAATTTAAGCTGTTGACTAATCCTAAGAGCTGCATTGGCGATGAAAGTGGTCAGGTCAAAGCGTTAGAATTATATGAAATGGAGCTGGGTGAACCTGATGAAAGTGGTCGGCGTCGCCCTATTCCCAAGCCGGGTACTGAATACATTTTTGAGATTGATGTAGCCGTTGTTGCTTTAGGTACTAGACCCAATCCGATTATTCCGTCAACAACCAAAGATCTGGAAATTACAAGGTGGGGCACAATTCTTACCGATGAGGCTACCGGCAAAACAAGTAAGCTTGGGGTGTGGTGTGGCGGTGATATGGCCACTGGTGCCGCCACCGTGATTAGTGCTATGGGTGCTGGCAAGCGAGCCGCCGCTGATATTGATAAGTATCTCAGGGGATAGTATTTTTCCTTTAGGTTAGCTCCACTATAGTAACTCCAGCCCCTCCCTCGCCATAACCACCCAGGCGGTATGATTTAACCAGAGGATGCCTGGCAAGCGTTCTGTGGGTTTCCTGACGCAGAGTGCCTGTCCCCTTACCGTGAACTACCCTGACTTGCCATAATCCAGCCATAAAGGCATCATTCAAGTATTTGTCTAGTTTTAATAGAGCCTCCTCTACCGTCAAATGGCGAAGATGCACCTCGCCTGATATTGACGTCATACTTGTTCCTTCTTCCTGTGTGCCATAGCTGATAATTCCTGGACTGATTTTAGCACTATGTACCAGTCTTTGCCATACCGGTCGTTTATCAGGGGAGTTTAAGAGGGGCAAAGCCCCTCTTTTTAATTTTCCTTCCCTCTCCTTTGAAGGAGAGAGATACCAGGAGAGTTAAAGAGAGGCGAAGCCTCTCTTATATAATCAGTCCCCCTTCCCCTTGTTAAGGGGAAGGGGGATAAAGGGGGATAGGGTTACCAAATAAAAAGCTAAGGGGATGAGGTAGATAAAAATCCTCTTTCCTTTTAGCCTAGAATTCTAGTAGAATAGGCTTAAGATGAGAGAAGGTTCAACCCCTATTCGGCAGCAGTACCTCAGGATTAAGCGGAAGTATCCCCAGGCTATTGTCTTCTTCCGCCTGGGTGATTTCTATGAGACCTTTGATGATGATGCTAAACTTACTGCCCGGGAGTTGGAGATTGTCCTGACCTCCAGGGAGATGGGCAAGGGGCATCGGGTGCCTATGGCTGGCATTCCTTATCATGCTCTTGATAACTATCTGGCTAAACTAATCAATGGCGGCTATAAGGTGGCTATCTGTGAGCAGGTAACCAAGCCCGGTGAGACAAAAGGTTTAGTTGAGCGTGAAGTTGTCCGTCTGGTAACGCCGGGCACTGTAGTCGAGCCTGGCCTTCTTGACAGTAAGACCAATAATTATCTGGTCAGCCTGGTTCTGGGTGAGGAGGAGGTGGGGATAGCTTATGTTGACATAACAACCAGTGAGTTTGCTACCACTCAGGTATCTCTCCAGCGGGCTATCCCGGAACTGGAGCGACTTAGACCCCCGGAGATTATTACTGCTGAGGGTTCGGAATTATCTGGTTTAGAATTAACTGCCCCGGTAACTCGCCTTGATGATTACTGGTTTGAGCTGGAGGTAGCTCGCCAGACACTGCTTGACCATTTTGGCGTGGCTACCCTTGATGGCTACGGCTGTGCTGACCTTTCCCTGGGAATAAGCGCTGCCGGCTCTATTATTCGCTATATTGAGGAAACGCAGAAAGGGGTTCTGGGACAACTCACGCGGCTTTCTACCTATTCTACCAGTTCATTTATGGCGCTGGATGTAAACACGCAGAGTAACCTGGAGCTTTTCCACACTGGCCGCTTGAGAACAGCCGGCGGCTCACTCCTGTCGATTATTGACTTAACCAAAACAGCTATGGGAGGCAGGTTGCTAAGGAGGTGGCTGGGTCAGCCTCTACTTGACATAACAGAATTGGCTAAGAGACAGGATGCCATTGAGTGGTTCCATAAAAATACGCTGGCTCGTAATCAGACTGTTTCTTTGCTGGATAAGACGGCTGACCTTGAGCGGCTGATTAACCGGGTGAAGGGTGGTATTGCTGCTCCTCGTGAGCTGGTTGCCTTACGGCGTAGCCTGGAGGTGATACCCAAGCTGATAGAGATAATTGAGCATGGCAGCAGTAATAGCCCGATAAACTGGCTGAAGGAAGAGCTGAAACCACGTCAGGATGTGGTTGACTTGATTTCTGAGGCTATAGAGGAGCAGCCTTCACCTAATTTGGGTGAGGGTGGCGTAGTCAGGCCGGGATTTTCTGAGGAACTGGATAGCCTTCGCCTGGCATCTAAGAGTGCTAAGCAGTATCTGGCTAATCTGGAGAGCCAGGAACGAGAAAAAACCGGGATTAAATCGCTGAGAGTAGGCTTTAATAAGGTCTTTGGTTACTATATTGAGGTGTCTAAATCTAACCTGCCTCAGGTGCCTCAGCACTATATCAGGAAACAGACACTGGTTGGTGGTGAGCGCTTCTTTACCCCGGAGCTAAAGGAGTATGAGTCGCTGATTTTGAATGCTCGGGATAGAATTGCCGAGCTTGAGACTGATATCTTTCGTCGGGTATGCCGCCAGGTAGCCACCGCCAGCGAGCGCATTCTGGCTGTAGCCAATGCTCTGGCTAATACAGATGTTTTCTCCAGTTTAGCTGAGGTAGCGGTGCGCTATAGCTATGTCCGACCTGAGTTGACTACGGATAACGAGATAATTATTAGTCAGGGGCGCCACCCGGTAGTGGAGAGCAGCTTGATTGATAGTAGCTTTGTGCCCAATGACACCTACTTATCCAATGATGATGCCCAGCTTATTATTCTCACCGGTCCTAATATGGCCGGGAAGTCAACCTACTTGAGGCAGGTAGCCTTGATTGTGCTTTTGGCGCAGATTGGCAGCTTTGTTCCAGCCTCATCAGCTACCATTGGTGTCGTTGACCGTATCTTTACCCGAATTGGAGCCAGGGAAGACTTGGCGGCGGGTCAATCTACCTTTATGGTAGAGATGGTGGAGGCAGCCAATATCCTGAATAATGCCACGCCGCGCTCGCTGATTATCCTTGATGAGATTGGGCGGGGCACCAGCACCTACGATGGGCTGTCTATTGCCCGGGCGGTTGCCGAGTATATCCATAATCATCCCAGGCTTGGGGCAAAGACCCTGTTTGCCACTCATTTTCACGAGATGGTAGAGCTAGCTGGTTTCCTGCCCCGGGTGAAGAACTTCAATATTGCCGTGACCGAGGAGGGTGGTGAGGTCATCTTTTTATATAAGATTGTGCCCGGCGGGGTTGATAAAAGCTATGGTATTCATGTGGCTAAGCTGGCCGGGCTGCCTAAATCGGTGGTGCACCGGGCTCAGGAGGTGTTGGAAGAGCTTGAGGAGGATAGCACCCAAACGAGGGGGGCAGCAAAAGGGCGACGACGTAAGAAAGAGCCAGCACCGCAGCTATCATTGTTCGGTCAAAAACCACCGCTTTTGGAAGAACTGGAGAAGCTTGAGATTGACTCCCTCACCCCGCTGGAAGCCCTCACCAAGCTCTACGAACTCCAAAAGAAAGCAAGGGAGGGGTGAGAATGTTAATGTGGAGCCTCCTGAGTTACAATGCGGTTGTATTTTATCCTCAATGGTATCCTTGTTAAAAGAGAATCATCTAGATATACATTAAACCAGTATAGACCTTCCATTGTAAACGTAAAAAACATATTGATAATGTTATTAAATCCTCGTTCCTCACCTTCCATGTGTATACTTCGTGCAATGGGGGGTTTGAATTCACCCGAAGGCATTTCAGGAATAATTTTGAGTTCATGTCGCCCCTTGGCGCGCCCTGACTTGAGCATTATTACCATTTTCATTGGATAGGTTACGTTTGGCATCTCTGTGGGTGCATCAGGACGAGCTTCTGTATGGGTAATCGTATCGATTATGCGTATTAATGAGAGCGCTCCAGTCTTATCTTCAATTACGTTTTCACACAGTCCTGCCATTTGTATATAGGGGCCCTGTTCAAATCCCATAATTAACCTTCCTTTGGTCTCATGCGATATTTACCAATTCCCTTTTTATAGCACTAGAACCTCTTCCTTCTGTAGACTTAGTTATGACTGACACTGCTCTTGATGGTGATAGTGGCGAAGTATCAGAAGCCTGGTCAATTTCCCACCAAGGTAAAGTGGTAGGATATGGTGATAGAGTCGTTGTATCCGTAGTAAGACTCAGTCCAAGTATTGCCAATAAGCTACCGATCCTTTCGAGTGTTGGATTTGCTTCTCCTCCCTCTAGCTTAGCTATATATGCTTGAGACACACCTACCCTCGTAGCAAGTTCTTTTTGCGTCAGACCTAATTCTGCCCTAGCCTTGGCTAAAGTTAGTGCAAAACTTGATTTTGCCTGAGCTGCGCCAAATCTCTTTGCAAACTCTGGGTCACGAAGGTTTTGCGCTAAGTCATCTCTGAAAGTCCTGCTCATGGAAGTCACCTCCTCAATTGATATTCATGGAGTCTAGAGCGCGCTATATCTATTTCTCTAGTTTCTCGCTGTCTCTTTTTAATAAATCCATGTAACAGAATAAAACTATTGCTCATTACTTCGCAGTAAAGTGCAATCCGACAGCGGCCACCTATTAACTCATAGAAATCCTCATCCCTATTTTGAATGCGTTTCATCATATTTGTTCGTAGGAGTGTAAGTCCATGTTCTTCAAGTCGACGAATCTTGTCCATTATTACAGCCCTAGTATTTCTGTCCAAATTATCTAACCATTCAGTAACAGGTTTGCGCCCGCTAGGCTCCGTATAGTAGTCAATATGATACACAGTAAATTATAACCCTACAGGTAATATTTGTCAATACCACTTATGCATATTTTGCAGCTTTTAATGGTATTCTATCACTATGCGTAATCCCTTACCATAGAGGTGGTTTACCGACGAGAAGAGTTGAAGGAATCGAGCCCCTCCCAAAAACAATTTTCCTCTCCCATTATTATCCATTTGGCAAAAGTAATAGGCGTGGCTATTACATATATGATGCAGGGTATTGACAAAAGGCATATATCGGTGTTATAATGTGGACTCTTGGCACTTATTGAACGGAGGGAAGAGGAAGATGTTCCCCAGCGAAATGGCAATCTTGATGGCTATTGCCGTAGCCAGAGACTCCGGTAAAAAGTTACTAACTCGCCCGATGGATGTTGTCGGTGAATACGTTGGCTACTTATGCGATTCGTTGGTTAGCTGCGGCTATCTAAAGAGGGATGGTTCAAGAGAATATCAGCTTACCTCGAAGGGTAGGGAGGCTCTTGTTGAGTTCCTATACGCAAATAAAACTAGAGTTAAAGACGCGATGAAAACATTACAACAACTGGGCATTGAGGTTGATCTGGATGTAGACAATCTAGAAAAGGAAGTAATCAAGGTTCAGAGAAGAACAAAACACTTGCTATCACCTTTATTTACAAAATAGCTGCCCACAGGGAGATAGCAGACAACACCCCCCCTTTCTGAAGAGAGTTATGCGCTTCACATTTGGGGTGCATAGCTCTCTTTTTGCGGTCTAGGCAGAGAGAACTACATCTTGGTGCTATTAAGCTAGAAAAGGCTCAGCCCCTCCCCAAAAACAAATTACCCCTCTCTTTTGGGGGGAGAGGGGGTCTTAGGAGTGAAGTAAAAACCTCACTAAATAGCTTTATTCAGGCAGGAAGTCTATTTGCTGTTGCTGACTACATAGTTTCTCAGTGTGCCTATCGGCTCTATCTTTATCTCTACTGTATCGCCGGGATACATCGGGCCAATGCCACTGGGGGTGCCGGTAGCGATAATATCACCCGGCAGCAGGGTCATTACATGAGATATGAAGTTTATCAGTTCTGGGATGGGGTAGATAAGGTCGTTGGTGTTGGTGTGCTGCTTGAGTTCCCCATTTAAATATGTTTCCAGAACAACATTTCCCGGGTCGAGTTCGGTCTCAATGCAGGGTCCAACGGCGGCAAAGGTATTAAAACCCTTGGCTCGAGTCCACTGTCCGTCTGAGTGCTGCAGGTCACGCGCTGTAGTATCGTTAAAGCAGGTGTAGCCCAGGACATAGTCCAGTGCGTCTTCTACCGATACTCGCCACACTGGTTTCCTTATCACCACCCCCAATTCGCCTTCGTAGTCAACTCTGTGGGAGGAGGGGGGATAAGTGATATTCTCCTCAGGTCCTATCACTGCCGTTGATGGTTTGAGGAAAATTAGGGGGGCATTGGGCAGTTTGGCTTTGGCTTCTTCAGCGTGGGCGCGGTAGTTGAGCCCTAAAGCCACTATTTTGGAGGGTAGGCATGGGGACAGGAGTTTAACCTCGCTTAGCTGATAGTAGCGGTCAGAAGGTTTGAGGTAGCGGTAAGGCTTATCCTCAATACCCTGAATAGATTCACCATCTAATATGCCATACCTGACCTTCTTATCAATGGCAAAACGCACAATCTTCATGAGTTGGGAACAAGTTTACCTGCGTTGGTAATAAATTGCAAGGTTTTTGCCCTTTTAGAAAACTTCTTCCTCCATAATAGGAAGATATATTCATATCAAGGGGAGATTGAGGTGGTAGGGTTGGTAGATATTAAAAGTGAGGCTTGCACAGAATCTCTTTAATCTTAAGGTCAAAAAAGTCACCAGAATTAACCGGTCTGAGCACCACCGCAGTATCGGCGCCTTGGTCGGTGCCAGCGATAGCGATAACATCCTCATCAGTGCGCACCAGCCCACCGTCAGCCGCCATCACCGCTATCTCACCAACGACCTTCATCCCCTCCCCAAAGATACGCAGGGCATTGGCAACTATATCCCCGATGACATAAGTATTAAATTTCTTGCCCGTGGCGGCACTCAGTCCGCTAAAGGCGGGGGTAGTGGTAAATACTACGCCACCCTTACTCTCAACTATTTTCCTATTCTCCTCGGTGAATTCCTGAGTGTTGGGTGCAAGCATGCCAGTAAAGAGGCTTACTGCAATTATTTTAAACCCACTGAAAGCCTCAGTAGCTTTTACTGCAGTATCACCTGTTGTGGATGCCACCACTATAGTTCTGATACCTAGCTCCGCGGCCCGTTGTCTGGCGATGCGCAGCACTTCCTCCGTATTCCCTCTACCAGGATTTTCAAAATAGGTTGTCTTTAATTCCATTGCCTTTAAAACCTCCCTTTTCACGCATTATACCGCTAGACACAAGTAGACGCAAGCCTTTACTATATGAGACTGTTTAGTAACCCTATCCCCTGTATCTCCTTCGCCTTAATAAGGGGAAGATAAAAAGAGGGGCGTCAGCCCCTCTTAAACTCCCCAGATATTGGTTTTTATTAGACAACTACCGCTATGTTATAGAGGGGTGAGTTTGATAAATAATCTCATTGCCCTAGCTATATTGAGTATGATATAGTTTGGTTAATAATGGAAGCTGGGATTGAGTTCATTCCTGAGGGCACGGTTACCTCGCCTGAGGGGTTTCGAGCCGGTGCTACCTGCGCTGGGATAAAGAAAGAAGCTAAGCATGGTTTAGACCTGGGCATCCTTTTTTCTGAAGCGCCGTGTGTGGCTACAGCTCTATTTACTACTAATAGGGTTAAGGCGGCACCTATAGTTTTGTGTCAGGAGCGGTTACAAGGTGGGAGAGCAGTAGCTGTAGTGGTAAATAGTGGTTGTGCCAATGCGTTTACTGGTGAGCAAGGTCTTAGGGATGCGGTTGAGATGGCCGGTTTAGCCGCTGAGAGGCTCGGGGTATCACCTGAGGACGTTCTAGTGGCTAGCACCGGGGTGATTGGGCAGGAGCTACCTATGAAGCTAATAAAAACCGGCATAGGCCAGATTGTTCTTTCTGCCGAGGGCGGTCACTCTCTGGTAAAGGCGATGATGACCACTGATACCGTGCCTAAGGAGGTAGCAGCTAGGGCTGGTGACAGTGGGTTTATCATTGGTGGGGTAGCCAAAGGCTCAGGGATGATTCATCCTGAGCTGGCGACTATGCTTTGTTTCTTAACTACCGATGCCGCCATAGACCTGGATTTTCTCAAGTTGGCGCTGCGGAAGGCAGTGGATATTTCCTTTAATATGGTTTCAATTGATGGGGATACCAGTACTAATGATATGGTGCTGGTAATGGCTAACGGGCTGGTGGGAAATAAGCCCATTTCACAAGATAGCAGGCAAGCCGGTGTTTTTCAACAGGCCCTTGACCAGGTTTGCATCTATCTGGCTAAATCTATTGCCCGTGATGGCGAGGGGGCAGGTAAGCTTATTGAGGTTACTGTCAGCGGAGCACCTACTGTTGCTGAAGCCAGGTTGGTTGCCAGGACAGTGGTAAGTTCACCACTGGTGAAGACAGCGGTATATGGTAGTGACCCTAACTGGGGACGGATTGTAGCCGCAGTAGGGCGGAGTGGTGTGGAGGTGGTGGAATCAAAGATTGACCTTTACCTTGGGGATATTTGTGTGGTAAAGGGAGGTAGACCCTTGCCCTTTGATAAGAATAATGTAGTGGAAGTGTTAAAGGGAAGTGAGGTATCTATAGGTTTAGGTCTTAACCTGGGTATGGCTTCAGCCACCGCCTGGGGCTGTGACCTGTCTGAGGAGTATGTAACTATTAACAGTCAATACACAACCTGATAGGTTCTTTACAGCAGAAATTTGAAGAGGATCGAGTAATAAGTTGGATAAAATTATTGTGGTCAAGATAGGTGGTGCTACCTTTGGTAGACACGAGCCTACCGTTCTAGATATTGGAGATGTTGAAGATGTAGTTGAACTTCAGCGACGAGGTAAATCGCTGATTATAGTGCACGGTGGAGGCAAATTAATAACTGATTGGCTTACCAAGCAAGGTATTTCCAGTAGATTTGTCCAGGGCGAACGGGTAACTGATAGAGCGACCCTTGAGGTGGCGATTTCAGTGCTAGCTGGTTTAGTCAACAAGGAGATTGTAGCTGCTATCAATAGTCTGGGGGGACAGGCAGTAGGTATTAGCGGCGTAGATGGAGCTCTTATTCAAGGTGAGGTTAAGAACATAGAGCTGGGCTATGTTGGTAGGGTGGTGAAGGTAAACCTTGCCCTTTTGGAAGCTCTCTTACAATCAGGCTGTATTCCGGTAGTGGCTCCGCTTGGTCTCTGTTCTGGACCAGACCAGGCGCCACAGATACTTAACATTAATGCTGATGTTGTCGCTGGTGAAATCGCTGCTACCATTGGAGCCGAAAGACTTATCTTTTTAACCGATGTCGCCGGTATTTATGATGAGCAAGGCAATTTAATTCCTCATCTATCGCCGGGTGAAACTGAAGCACTCTTAGCTTCAGGTGTGGCTTCCGAGGGGATGATTCCCAAGCTTAGAGCTTGCCTGAGGGCTCTATCCAGTACTCAAACTGTCTCAATTATTGGTGGGAAAACACCCCACGCCCTGCTCAAGGAGATTGAAGAAGGCGATGTAGGCACAACAATAAAAGGGAGCTAAAATGAGTAACTGGCAGGAGCTTGAACATCAATACTTTATGCACACTTTTGACCGTGTGCCTGTAACCTTGGTCAAGGGGCAGGGGGCGAGGGTATGGGATGAAGATGGTCGGGAGTATCTGGACTTTGTTGCTGGCTGGGCGGTTAATAGTTTAGGGCACTGTCATCCGGTAGTGGCTGAGGCAGTGACAGAGCAGGCGCATACGCTTATTCAGACTTCAAATCAGTTCTATACCATTCCTCAGCTTCGCCTGGCAGAGCTTTTAGTCCAAAATAGCTGTTTAGATAAGGTTTTTCTTTGTAATAGTGGTGCCGAGGCTAACGAGGGGGCAGTTAAACTAGCCCGGCGCTATGGAAAGCTCAATCTAAATGGAGCCTATGAGGTTATTACAGCGATGAATTCCTTTCATGGCCGCACTTTAGCTATGACGGCAGCTACCGGTCAGCCTAAGTTTCAACAGCCATATCTTCCTTTGCCGCTCGGTTTTATAAATGTGGAGTATAACAATATTAAGGCGATAGAAGCAGCTACCACTAATCAAACCTGTGCTGTGATGTTAGAGCCAGTGGAAGCCGAAGGCGGAGTCATCATCCCTGATGATAAATATTTAGCTGCGGTGCGAGCGTGGTGTAACCAAAAGGGTATTCTGCTTATTTTAGATGAGATTCAAACTGGCGTAGGGCGAACGGGGACACTCTTTGCCTATGAGCAGTATAGCATTGAACCTGATATAATGACCTTGGCTAAGGGTTTAGGTAGTGGTGTACCTATTGGTGCTATTTTGGCTAAGGATAGAGCATCAGTTTTTGTTCCCGGGGACCATGGCTCTACCTTCGGTGGTAATGTTTTAGCCTGTGCTGCCAGTTATGCCGCACTAAGATTTATTATTGACAATGATATTGCCGGGAATGCAAAGAGGGTAGGCAGCTATTTTATTAATGGGTTGGAAGGCTTGAAACAGAAATTTGACTTTATCACTGATGTGCGGGGTTGTGGACTGCTGGTAGCGGTGGAGTTTAGCAGCGATATTGCTCAGTCAGTATTGATGGCTTGTCTTGATGGAGGCTTATTGGTTAACCGACTGAAGCCTAATGCCGTGCGGTTTATGCCTCCCCTTATTATTGGTAACGAGGAGGTTGATGAGGCGCTAGGCATTTTAGACAGGGCATTATCCAGTATTGTTAATTAAATGAGCCTAAGGGAGATTCAATATGTCGGATAAAGTAGTATTGGCTTATAGTGGTGGGCTGGATACATCGGTAGCTATCAAATGGCTTAAAGAGAAGTATAACCTGGATGTTATCGCTCTTACTATTGATGTGGGTAATGAGCGAGATTTTTCCGCTATTCAGCAAAAGGCGCTAAAGGTTGGTGCCGTGAAGGCGCTGGTGAAGGATGCTAAAGAGCTATTCGTCAAGTATTTCGTCTTCCCCGCTTTGCAGGCAAATGCACTCTACGAAGGGCAATATCCATTAGCTACGGCTCTATCCCGACCGTTAATGGCTAAGTTGCTGGTGGACACAGCCTTGGAAGAAGGGGCTTCAGCGGTGGCTCATGGCTGCACGGGCAAGGGTAATGACCAGGTAAGGTTTGATGTGAGTGTTAATGCCTTAGCCCCAGACCTCAAGATTATCGCTCCAGCTCGAGAATGGGGCATGACCCGTGAAGAAACCATTAACTATGCTCAGCGTTATGGTATCTCGGTGCCTATTACTGCTGCCAGCCCGTATTCAATTGATGAGAACCTGAGAACCTGTGGGGCAAGAGTATTGAGTGTGGTGTCCTTGAAGACCCCTGGGCTGAGCCACCGGATGACGTGTTTACCTGGACTAAGTCTCCAGACCAGGCTCCAGATAAACCACAGTATGTAGAAATTGGATTTGAGAAGGGTATCCCGGTTACCATTGATGGGCAGGAACTGGATGGAGTTACCCTGATTCAACACCTAAACGAGCTAGCCGGCAAACGCGGAATTGGCAGGATTGACCACGTGGAGAACCGGCTGGTGGGTATAAAGTCAAGAGAGATTTATGAAGCGCCGGCAGCAACAGTATTACTGCAGGCTCACCAGGCGCTGGAAGCGATGACGCTGTCCAGAGACCAGCTACGTTTTAAGCAGAAGGTTGCCATGGAGTATGCCGACCTTATTTACAATGGTCTATGGTTTAGCCAACTAAATCGAGACCTGTCTGCCTACATACTCAGTTCACAGCGCTACGTCACCGGCGCAGTGAGACTCAAGCTATTTAAGGGAAACTCTACTATAGTCGGGCGCAAATCACCGCACTCACTGTACCGCCTCAGCCTGGCCACCTATGACAAGGGCGACCAGTTTGACCAGAGCGCCTCAGTTGGCTTTATTCACCTGTGGGGGCTGCCAGTAAAGACTCAGGCTCAGGTGCAGTTATTGGGTGATAAGGAGGGGCCGCTCAGCATCATGGGACCGAAAGAACCGGAGGAAGGCTAGGATGAGTCACATACGGGGTCGTTTTAATAAGTCTGCCGATAAATCGGTAACTGAATATACGGCCTCTATCCCCTTTGATTGGCGTCTATATCGCCACGATATTGCTGGTAGCATTGCCCATGCCAAAATGCTGGCCAAACAGGGTATAATTTCGCAAGAAGAAGCTGAGGTTATTACTAATGGGCTAGCTTCTATTGCTGATGAAATAGAGCAGGGTAAATTTCAGTTTAGCCCTGAACTGGAAGATATCCATATGAATATTGAGGCTAGACTCATCGAGAAGGTAGGCGAAGTGGGTGGTAAGCTCCACACCGCTCGCTCCAGAAATGACCAGGTGGCTCTAGATTTGCGGCTCTTTACTAAAGAGGCCATTTCCAGCACCTTGGTTAAGCTAAAAGAGTTTCAGCAAGCTCTAATTAGCCTGGCTGAAGCCAATAAGGATGTGATTATGCCGGGATACACCCATTTGCAGCCGGCACAGCCGGTGCTACTGGCTCATCACCTTTTAGCCTATTTTGAGATGCTTCAGCGGGATGTTAACCGATTTAACGATTGCCTGAAGCGCACTGATGTCATGCCCTTGGGTAGCGGAGCTATAGCTGGCGTAGCCTATAATATTGATAGGGACTTCTTAGCCCACCAGCTGGGCTTTAGCCAGATAAGTCAAAATAGCATTGATGCTGTCTCCGATAGAGACTTTGTCATGGAATATGAAGCGGTGGCTAGTCTCTGTATGATGCACCTTTCCCGACTGGCTGAGGAGATTATTCTGTGGTCTTCAGCCGAGTTTAATTTTATTGAGCTTGATGAGGCTTATGCCACTGGTAGCAGCATTATGCCCCAGAAGAAAAACCCCGATGTCGCCGAGCTGGTTCGGGGTAAGACAGGACGGGTCTATGGCAAACTTATGGCTCTGCTGGTGACTATGAAGGCTCTGCCCCTGTCCTATAATAGAGATGTGCAGGAGGATAAAGAGGGTTTGTTTGATACCGTAGATACACTGTTATCTACTTTAGAGGTGTTTACTGGCATGATTAGAACCCTGCGGGTTAAAGCTGAGAATACTGAGCAAGCGGTTAAGCGAGGCTATATTCTAGCCACTGACTTAGCTGACTATTTGGTCAACAAGGGGGAGCCCTTCCGCACCGCTCACAATATAGTAGCCAGGTTAGTGAGCTACGCTATGGACAAGGGTAAATCGTTTAGTGAACTTAGCCTTACCGAGTATAAGGGTTTTTCTTCCCTATTTGGAGAAGATGTTTACTCAATTACAGTAGAGTCATCTATTGCGGCTAGGGATGTTATTGGTGGTACTGCCCCGAGACAGGTGGAGCGGGCGTTAGCCACCGCCAAAAAAATGGTTGGAGACTTTGGGCGTGGAAAGTCCTAAAATCAAGCTTGCCCCGTCTATCCTGGCGGCTGATTTCAGTCGTCTCGGTGAGCAGGTGGCTGATGCTACTGAAGCCGGTGCTGACTATATTCATATAGATGTTATGGATGGGCATTTTGTGCCTCAAATAAGCATCGGTGCCCCGGTGGTAGCTGCTATTCGTCGTTGGACTAACCTCCCGCTGGACGTCCACCTTATGGTTGAGGCACCGGAGCGCCAGATTAATCAATTTGTTGATGCCGGAGCCGACATTATCACTGTTCATGTGGAAGCTTGTCCCC
>JABUBQ010000003.1_pt1 | contig 33861 bp, 32 predicted proteins | sample 7240351 | NCBI WGS metagenome assembly JABUBQ01 (sample SAMN07256348, study PRJNA390944) | subsurface metagenome | isolation source: Methane hydrate marine sediment | place: Pacific Ocean: Eastern North Pacific, ODP site 1244 | collected 2002 | reverse complement strand
ACTCGACCGATGCCGCATCAGCGGATCAAAGAACCTGATACCGGTGCTACACCTGGGTTCGCAGGAATTAACGGGCGTCTTCCCAAAACCGGGCGAGGCAGTTACCGAAGGCCCGCTTGATCTAGTCTGGTGTCCGGACAGCGGGTTGCTGCAACTGGCCCACACTTACGATTCCGGCGAGATGTACGGTGATAACTACGGCTATCGATCGGGCCTCAACGCATCCATGGTTCGCCACCTCTCGGAGAAGATCGCTTTTCTAGAGCGGCTGGTTGACTTGAAGCCCGGCGACAGTGTGCTCGATATCGGATCCAATGACGCCACTTCGCTAAAATCGTATAGGACGCCAGACTTAACTCGGATCGGCATTGATCCGACGGGCCGCAAGTTTCAACAGTACTATCCCGATGATATACGTCTCGTGCCCGATTTCTTTAATGCTGCCAATTACCGCAGCGTGAATGATCGCCCGGCGCGGATCGTCACCTCGATTGCGATGTTTTACGATCTCGACGATCCTGTGGCATTCGCGCGAGACGTTGCTTCTATTTTAGCTCCGGATGGCGTCTGGCATTTCGAGCAGAGCTACATGCCGGCGATGCTGCGGACAATTTCTTACGATACGATTTGTCATGAACACTTGGAATATTACTCGCTTTCGGTAGTCAGGCGGATTGTCGAGGCGGCTGGGTTGAAGCTCATCGACGTCCAGATGAATGGGATTAACGGCGGAAGTTTCGCGGTCACAGCGGCGCCGGCTGGCTCGAACTTGCGCGCCAACGATACGGTCATCAATTGGCTGCTAGGCCAGGAGGAGCGGATGGGCCTGCACACAGTGCGACCATTCCGCGAGTTTGAGGATAGGGTTTTTCGCCACCGGCAAGATCTGACGCGACTTCTCAAAGATTTGGCGACTGATGGCAAGCGGGTGCTGGGGTATGGCGCTTCGACCAAGGGCAATGTGACACTTCAGTTCTGCGGTATTACCGAAGCTGAAGTTCCAGCAATTGCCGAGGTTAATCCCGAGAAGTTTGGCCGCGTTACGCCGGGCACCCGAATCCCTATTATCTCTGAGGCTGAGGCCCGGGCGTCGAACCCGGATTACTTCCTCGTTCTCCCATGGCACTTTAAGGAGGGCATATTGCAGCGCGAGACGGAGTTCCGGCTGCGCGGCGGACGCTTCATCTTCCCGTTCCCCGAGATCGAGATCATCTGACGTTGCTACCGCGCGCCGGCCGGCACGGCGCGCGGAGCCAGATGCGCGGTTATCGGGGGGCCCGATCACATAGCTGAAGCTGATCATTCAGCTGGTATATAAGCCGGCCTCTCTCGCATTTTCCGCCCTCGTGTATTTGTGTAATTGTCGGTTCAGCACCTGGCTCAGAGATCAGTAACGCCTCCTGCCTGTGCCCAGCTCAAGATCCATAGCCTCGTTGATTCTGCGATTGATAACGGCCTCTTCTTAATCCAAATCTTCTTTAATACGCAGGCCGCTATTTTCGACGGAGTACGGTGCGTAGCTCGCCCGCTGCCGATGCAAGACGATAGATTCGACAATTTAGTGCAGAGACACCGACGAATACGCCACGTCTTGGTTCGTTAGCTTGCTGAAAGTGCCTTAGTAACTGCGCTGCCCTATGTAGTTTCTGCTGGCGTCAGGGCACTAGCAGCATCGCATTACCAGATCAGTCAAAGCCTTGATCTCAGCATCGGGCCGTAGATGAAACGATGGATTTACGCTGCCATAAGGCCGAGTCCGATAGACATGGCATTTGCGCGATATTCTCAGCCGCCATCATGTCGAAGGTGATTGTTGAGGCTCTAGATGTTTGGTCCCGGCATTTGGTGGAGCGGGTTTGACCTGAAACGGCAGGGCTCAGCGGACCATGCCTTGCAGATGGCTTCGTAGGGCGTCAGGCCGCGGAGGGTCTTCAGACGGCGTGCGAAGTTGTAGGCGCTGACGAAGTCGGCCAAATGCGCACGGAGTTGCCCGTGGCTGTCGTAATGGTAGCGCTTGACCGTCGCGTCCTTGATCGTGCGGTTCATCCGCTCGACCTGACCGTTATCCGGTATGTACTTGTGCGGATCCTTCTCGTTCCGCTGTTCTCCCCGGAGAACGGCATTATGGTGAGCCCATCTGGGACGCGGGGCACCGGGAGCACGAAGGTGCGGGCAGGCCGTCGATAGACAGTGGGCTGAGAGCCCGAACTCGTTACATGGCCGCCCCTTGCGACTTTCCCGGATGCGCTGCGAGCGCGGATCAGTAGGTGTCGTGTTGCCCGCCAGCTCCCGTTTATGTCGACGAACCATCATGGGGAGTGGGCATGCGGATTATCGGACTGGATATTCACCGCGCCTTCGCGGAAGCGGTAGCGTGGGATGATGGCAAGCTGAGGCGGCTGGGTCGCGTCGACATGCGTCGCGATCTTCTGACCGCCTTCGCTGAGCAACTTTCGGCGGATGACGTCGTGGTCGTTGAGGCCACCGGCAATGCCTCGGCCGTTGTGGCGGTTCTCGCGCCGCACGTGAAGAAGGTGGTGATCGCCAACCCGATGCAGGTGCGGATGATCGCGCATGCCAAGATCAAGACCGACACGATCGACGCCGTCGTGCTGGCGCAGCTCTACGCGAGCGGGTTCCTGCCGGAGGTGTGGGTTCCAGACGAGCCGACCCAGGCGCTGCGCCGGCAGGTTACCCGCCGCAACCAGATCGTCCGGCAGCGATCTCGGCTAAAAAACATCATCCAGTCGATCCTGCACAGCCACCTGATCCCATCCTGTCCCCACGCTGACCTCTGCGGGGCCAAGGGCCGGGCCTGGCTCGTCGAACAGGTCGTGCCAGAGGACGAGCGGCTCGCGATCGAGCGGCACCTGCGCGAGTTTGACAGGCTTGGCGAGGACCTGAAGGTCATCGAGCGCGATCTCGCCCGTTCGGCCCTCGCTGACGAAAGCGTCAAGCGACTGATGACGGTCCCCGACATCGACATGGTGGTGGCGCTTGCGTTGACAGCGGCCATCGGCGAGGTGACCCGCTTCGACGAGCCGCAAAAGCTTGTCAGCTACCTCGGTCTGAACCCGAGCGTGCGGCAATCAGGACCGGGACCCGCGCACCACGGCCGGATCACCAAGCAGGGTCGCGGCCACGCCCGCGGCATGTTGGTCGAGGCCGCCTGGGCCGCAGCCCGCGCTCCAGGCCCACTCCGAGCCTTTTTCCTGCGGGTCAGGGCGCGACGCGGCCAGCACGTTGCCGCTGTCGCAACCGCCCGCAAGCTCGCGGTCGTGATCTGGCATCTTTTGACCAAGAGCGAGAGCTACGTCTGGGCCCGCCCCTTGCTTCACGCGAAGAAGCTTCGCGATCTTGAGCTGAGGGCCGGCTACAAGGCGGCTCGCGGTCAGAAGGGGGCAGCTCACGCCTACAACAGCAAGAGCCACCGCGATGGGGAGCGGCGCTGGGTCGAACAGGCTGAGACGGTCTACGCCCGCTTCGTGACGGGCTGGAATCCGCAAGGGCCCAAGAAGGTGCGCACGGGCGCCGCAACTGAGGTGCGCCGATAGAGGCTGCGCGGCAGGGCTCCCACCTCACGCCCTGCTCTTCGCCACGCGGTCGCCCGTGCGCGAGCCGAAAATAGCGCAGATCTACGAAGAAAGCTCTTGTCGATTACATCAGTCGTCCAGGGGTGGCGCGGTTTGGTCAGCCGATGATCGATATCGTTGCGGGCGCAGGCAAGTTCGAAGCTGTGGGCTCGGAAGGTCTCGCCGGCTGCGATCGCCTCCTTGATGATGGAAGCGGCCGAGGCGACGTTGCCGGGCGTGGTGAAGTGGATGCCGTAGCACATCGGGAAGATGGCTCGACGGCTCTGGGGCGGCGCGCGAAGCCATGCTGAGCGCAGCGCGCCGCCCTGGGCGGTCATGGCCGATCGACAGGTCTCTAGAATGACGGTGTTCGAAGCCTCATTCCGGAGACGGATCGACCATGACCAGACCACAGCTTACGCCGCCGGCCGGCGTTCTCGTAGCCATCGACGTCGCCAAGGCCCGCAACGAGGTCCTCATCGAGGTGCCCGGCTCCGGCCGACGACGCCGGTTGAGCGTCCTCAACACCCGCGCCGAGCACGACCGTCTGATCGCGCTCCTGTCGAACCTCGGCCAGCCGGTGACCTGCGGTTTCGAGGCCACCGGCAACTATCACCGCCCGATCGCTTGGCGCCTGCTCCAGGCCGGCTTTGCCGTGCGCCTGATCTCCTCCGTGGGGCTCGCCCGCACCCGCGAGGCCCTGCACAACGGCTGGGACAAGAACGACCCGAAGGACGCCCAAGTCATGCTGCACATGATCCGCATCGGCGCCTCGCAGGTGTATCACGACCCGCTCGCCGCCGGCATCAACGACGTGCAGGAGCTGTCCAAGACGCACGACGCCGTCTCGCGGGCCAAGACCGAGGTGCTGCATCGGATCCTGACCCACTACCTGCCGCTGTATTTCCCAGAGGTCGACCGCTTCCGCCACAACAGCCGCTCGGACTGGTTCTTCGCCTTCCTCGATCGCTTCCCCACGCCCGCCTGCATCACCGCGCTGAGCAAGGAAGCCTTCATCGCCGCCGCCTGGGATGTCGTCGGGCGCAAGGTCGCCAAGGCGCAACTGTTCGGCGACATCTACGAGACGGCCCACAGCTCGATCGGCCTGCCGGTGCCGCCTGACGCTCCGGCGGTGAGCATGTTCCGGCTCGTCATCGGCGAGGCGCGCGGGCTGATCCAGCAGCGCGACGCCATCGAGGCCACGGCCGACGCCCTCTTGACCGACAGCTCCGACTACAAGCTGCTGCGCCGCATCCCCGGCATCGGCCCGATCAACGCCCTGACCATCCTGGCTGAGGCCGGCGACCTGCGCCGCTTCAGCCATCACCGGCAGTTCCTGAAGTTCTGCGGGCTCGATCTGGCCACCCAGCAATCCGGCACCTTCCGCGGCCAGACCAAGCTGTCGAAGTACGGCAACGCCCGGCTCCGGCGTACGCTCTGGCTGGCCGGACAGGTCGCTATCCGGCAGCGGGAGAACGGCTTCCGCGACAAGTTCGAGCGCTACATCGCCCGCGACCGGCACAATGCCGACCTGCGGCGTAAGGCGCTGACCGCGATCACCGCCAAGATGGCGCGCGTGGTGCACGCCGTCATCAAGACCGGTGCCGACTACCGGCCCTTCGTCGAGGGGCCGGTGCCAGGTGGGAGAACCCCTCTCAGCAGAGCCGTGAGGGCGTGAGAACCACGACCCTGTAGATAATGCTCGGGTCTCCTGCCTGGATCGACATCTCGTGTTGAGGACGGTGAGGACCACGGTGCCGCGTGCATCGGCTGGATCCTGTGTTCGCTATGGCCGAGAGTTCTTCCGGATCGGCAGGAGCCGCCTGGATCGACGTTGACGACAAACACACCGCGGGCGCATGTTCGCGGACGGAGACCTGTTGCCTGGCCAGCCGTCCTTCATCGCTACGTAGGACGTTGTCGGTGAGCACCGTGTGCACCTTGTAATGCACGGCCTCAATGAGATGGCGAAGGAAGTCGCCTGCGACCCGCCGGGTGGCCTTCTCATGCAGCTCCACGAAGGCGAACTTTGTCGTGCGGTCGATGGCAACGAGCAGGTAGAGTCGCTCTTCGGCTGTGTGAACCTCGGCCAGATCGATGTGGAAGTAGCCGAGCGGGTAGGTCTTGAAACGTGATCGCTTGGGCTTGTCACCATCGACCTCCGGCAGTCGGCTGATGCCGTGGCGCTGCAGGCACCGATATAGCGACGAACGGGTCAAGTGCGGGATCGTCGCCTGCAGCGCGTAGAGGCAGTCGTCCAACGGCAGGAGGGTGTGACGGCGAAAGGCGACGACGACTGCCTCGTCCTCCTGTGACAAGACCGTCGAACGGGGATCCTTCGGACCGGTGCGCTGGTCGGCGACCGAGGTCCGCTTCTTCCACTTGGCGACCGTCTTCGGGTTGATCCCGTAACGCTTCGAGAGCGCCCTCAGGCTCGCTTGACTACGCTGGATCGCTCGACGGACTGCCTCCGTCGTGGTGGCGCTGCCTTGAAGAACTTGGCCCATAGCGCGTCCCCCCACTCCAACGTGAAGAGTGCACCATCAAACCCTGGGATCAAACATCCTAGGGTAACGCGCTGAGCGCACCTGCGTGAACTCTACAGGATCGAGTTCTCGTTTGACCTGATCAGCGCGGCCGCCGACGGAGTTCTAGAGGAAGTCGCCGGCTGACAGAATCGATCGCTAGAGCCGGTCTATATGATCGTTTTGTTCAGTGCAATGCGGATCAAAGTAGGTAACGAGGGCCTTGTCCAGAACAAAACCGTTTACATCGCGATCGGTGTGCGCGTCGACGGCTCCGAGGAAACCCACGGTCTCTGGCTGGAGCAAGACCAACGGCGCCAACTTCTGGCTGCCGGTCATGAAGAGCTGAGAAGCCGCGGCTTCGAGGACGTCCTGCTTGCCATAGTTGATGGCCTCAGGACTCTGCCGACGCGATCCTGGCAATGTTCCCCGGGCAAGCTCGTCCAGATCTGCAATGTACATCTTCTACGCGACCGCCTTGATCTCGTCTTCTACAAGGACTGTAAGGTCGTGGTGGGGAGCTCAAGGACATCAACCGCGCTTATTGCCGTCTTTGGCGAGGCACCGCTGTCCGTCTTCGAAGCAGCGAGTGGGGCTGACGCTACCCGGCCATCGCCCAGAGCTGGCCGCGGGCCTGGAGCGAGGTAGTACCGTTCTGTGAGCTCCCCGGCGAAGTGCGCCGGATCATCTACACCTCGAAATTTGTTGAGGCCCCAAACGGCATGCTGAGTCGGGCCGTGCGCGCCTGCGGTCACTTCCCAACCGGCAAGGCCTTCCTGAAGCTCCTCTACCTGGTCTTGAACTGCTCCGAGAAGACGTGGAAGATGGGACTGGGTGAATGGATCATGGCCAAGGCGTAGTTCACCATTATCTCCGGCGAGCGCTTCATCTAGGCGATGACGGCCTGCTGTTCAACCCGCTGCACCTAAACGGATTCCTTAAACTACGCGACCCGAAAGCTCTGTAAAAAACATCATTATGCCAGACAGATGCTAACACCTCCAAACAGAGCTGGAGGATGGGCGTTAAATATAGTAAATCTTCTACTCGATCAAGGAAGCGCGGATTGTGATTGGCACCTGGCAAACACATACAACCGCATGCGGCCGCGTCCTTCGGTGGACCATCAGCCGCCCGCATCCGTCATGTACCCAGATATGGCCTTTTGGCCACTCATGGTCGCCGCCGTGCAGTAGCCTTACAATCGGCACGATCCACAATACTGGCAGGTTTGAGCTCACCACTCCACACGGCACTCTTCCTCACCTTGAGCCCCGTAAAGCTCAGGCTTCTTCCAAAGCGCGTGGCTGCTCAACTGGGATGCAGGTCGTGGCCGCTAATCCGAATAAAGCGACCTCCAGGGAATTATCGAGGCGCTTCATTTTCTCGGCGGCGCGAACGATCAACGCACTTGCAGTTTGTCTCCGCAGCCACGACATCGAAATGCCTCGCACCTTGAAAAGCGCGCCATAAAGTTGCTACTATGCGTTAACGATTTAGCTCAAGGAGGGAACACTCATTGCGGAACCTGTTCCAGAAATTTCGGAGTAGCTCGTCAACCACCACGAGCGGATTATATGCCACTCACGACGAGATCACCAGTGACACAGTAACGTCCGATGCTCCGCGTCCGTTCATAACTTTCGCGCAGAATTTTGAGGATGTGATGCTGTGGCGTGCGTTGAAGGATGTAAAAAACGGTTTTTACATCGATGTAGGCGCGCATGATCCCGAGGTCCACAGCGTGACGGCTGCCTTTTACGCACGCGGCTGGCGAGGCATCAACGTAGAACCCGTCCGAGAACTGTTCGACCGATTGACACTCGCTCGATCGCAGGACGTAAATTTACGGCTCTGCGTTGGAGAGGAGCGAGGTCGGCGAGCGTTCTACGCGTTTCCAGAGACTGGATTATCCACACTCGACTCTACGCACGTTGAGGACTTCAAAGCGCACGGGTTTAACCTGCGGGAGGAGCAGGTCGAGGTTTGCTCTCTCGCCGAAATCTGCCAGCTCTATGCGCCGGGTTCAATCCATTTTCTGAAGGTAGATGTTGAGGGAGCGGAGCGTGAAGTTCTTTCGGGGGCTGATTTCACCATCTACCGTCCATGGATCGTCCTTCTTGAAGCGACAGCTCCCCTTAGTCAGCGGCTTGTTCACGAGGAATGGGAGTCAATCATGCTGGCTGCACACTATGAGTTTGTGTGGTTTGACGGCCTCAACCGGTTCTACATCGCCACCGAACGAGTGGCGTCACTTAAGCCACATTTTCAAAGCCCGCCAAACGTCTTCGACGGCTTCAAGGTGCGCCCGGAGCATTTCAGCGCGCCACCAACTTGAGGCAGCAAGAGCGACAAATAGAAACCTACCCATTGCAATATCACGAGGCATGCGCGAGAGCTGGTAGAGGTTTTAGGTCAGAACATGCGGCTTATTGGCTGAGCTTGAGGCCTCCGAGACAGTGACGGCTCGCCGCAGGGGCGTCATTTATCGGCCGAAGCAAGGCGATACTAGCGATTTTACGTTTTCCGAAGATGGTTGCGTGTTCTTAAATTGGATGGGGCTGAGATCCTGTCCGGCGTCATGATGTTTTCTGGCTGTATTTTTGAATTTGAGAGAGGATGATAGCGCGTTTTCAGTTTAACCCAGATTTAACACACGTCGTATCCTGCTGTGGCGAAGAAATTAGCTCACCGGTCGGGTGTGACAGTGTAGACGAGGCGCCCGATGGCAGACCATCTGCTCGGAGATGCCCATCCGACGCAGCACCTCCGCGACCGGTATCCCGGTCTCAGCCTGCTTCAGTGCGAAGGCGATTTGCTCTTCGGTGAATCTGCTCTTCTTCACGGCTCCGCTCCTTCCGTCAGGGTCTCACAAAACCGGAAAACTCGCACTCACGTCGGACCAAAGCGATTGGGGGGACGTGGTTCAGCGGCGACTTCGCGACGGGAATGTCCACTCGTCTGGCTAGAGCTGTTCCCGGTCAGGTAGCGACGGCCAAGTCGTTCTCGTAGCCGGCTGCGGCGAGGTAGTTGCGGCACTCCTGCGGAGTGAAGCGCGTGAAGGCCTGACGGATCGCCGCCCAGAGATCCGGGATCGTGCGGGCGGCCGCACTCCGCAGCAGCGCCTTCAGCTTCGCGAAGACCTGCTCAATCGGGTTGAAATCAGGGCTGTAGGACGGGAGGTAGAGCAGCCGCGCTCCTGCAGCCTCGATCGCGTCCTGCACGCCCGCGACCTTGTGGGCTGGCAGGTTGTCCATGATGACGATGTCGCCCGGGTGCAGCACCGGGACCAAGGTCTCGGTGACATAGTCGCGGAAGCGCCTGCCGTTCGTGGGACCGTCCAGCAGCGCGGTCGCGCACAGCCCGCCCGTGCGCAGGGCGGCTGTGATGGTCGTAGTTTTGTAGTGACCAAACGGGGCTGCGAGCCGGCAGCGCTCGCCGCGTGGGGCCCAGCCGTAGCGGCGCGCCATGTTGGTGGCCGCCGCCGTCTCGTCCAGGAACACCAGCCGGTCTGGATTGAGCTCGGGCTGCGCCTCGAACCACGCCTCGCGGGCCGCTCTTACGTCCGCACGCTCCTGCTCAGCTGCGTATGTCGCCCCCTTTTCCAGCTGATCCCGTGGCGGGCAAAGAAGCGCGACAGGCCGCTCGTGCTGGTCTGGATGCCCTGCTCCGCGAGCCGGTCGCGCACCTCGCGCAGGAAAAGACGCGGCTCCTGCTTGGAGATCCTCAGGATCAGCCCGGCATGCGCCTCTATGCGCTTCGAGGTGTGATCACCGCCCATCGGCTTGGAGGCGAGTTGGCCCTCGTGGCGGAAGCGCTCCGACCACCGGCTGGCGCTCGACACGCTGACCCCGAAGCGGGCTGCGGCGCGATGGCAGGAGGCACCCGCCATCACGGCAGCCACAACACGCTCGCGCAGGTCCGCAGACAGGGGTGAAGGCATGAGCAAGCTCCTTCACTCACCAACGCGCTACCCGCTAAATCGTCTCAAACAGCGCGGGACCGGCTCTAGGTCCCACCACGTCCGCGCGAGAGTCAGGTCTGAACTGGTTCTTAGGTTCTGCAATCGGAGGTCTCTTTTATTACGGGTATAATTCTCCCCTTCTACGCGGCAAATCCAATCACGGCCTCTACCGCATTGGTGTTGTCATGATTCAACTCACCTCTTCCACCGATCTTTTCAGGCCAAAACCCGCGATATGACACCTGAATAGCCGAGATCGGTTTAAGGCTTTAGCTTCCGTCCTTCGCCACGCCCGCGCTCCACATAATGAATAAGAGGGTTGATGCGCGAAGCAGCCACGTCAGGATTAGCCATTAGGTAGAAGCAGGTGTCAAAAAACGGCGATGGATTTCGGCCTTCGCGCGCACCATCCCGAAGATAATGGACAAGAGGGTTCACGCCAATAGACTTCACATCACTATATTGCTCCAAATACCACGAAACATCAAAATCTGCGGAGGGACTGCGACTTTCGCGATACCCTTCTTTCACGAAGTGCACGAATGGATCGACTGCTGCAACGGCAACGTCGGGGTTTGCCTCTAAATACCAGGATATATCGAACAATGGATGCACGCGACAGCCAGCCGAGGCGCCCACACGCAGATAGTGGCTTAGCGGGTTTTCTGCAGCTTCGGAGCGGTTCCGATTGACGCTGAGATACCAATCTGGGTCAAACAAGGGATGAGGTTGGCGTCCCTCACGAGCACCGATGCGAAGGAAATGTAGCAGGGCGTTTTCGTAAAGGTTCAAATCCGGAGAGCGCGCCGCATACCAACTGACTGAGAACAAGGGGTGTGGATCCTTGGCTTCGGCATTGGGTAAAGATAGGTAATGCTCAATAGCGTCCCGCTCAGACATAAATACCCTGTTGGTTGCGTGCGAGTAAAAATCAACATTGAATATTACGCTTCTCTCTACGAGACTAACATTGTCGGACATCTTAAATTCCTCAGCGCCTGCCATCTTTACCACCTATCATCTGCAGAGGGAACCAAGTTTACAAGATCATTATACATCAGCAGCCGTTGCGCAAAGTTTAGACTTATCGCTTTGATATAAAATCATAACATATGGGTTGCATGCGGATGAAGCAAAGCTATGGAATCTTGGGACCGGCGAGCAATGATGGTTTATATGCCCATAATATTCAGATCCGCATATCAGGTGTCTGGCGCTACATCGTGCTTCGCAGGCTTTGAGCTTGCCTCCATAACTATTGTGAGCAGCGCGCGCTCCATATCTGCAGCAAGGCGCTGCATGGCCGGATTGCTCTCGCCTTGAATCACACCGCGTAGAGTTTCTAAAACCTGCGGCAACCAAACTACGGTTTGGGTATGTATCGCGTCGACCATGCTTTCTAAGCGCTCGAGGCGGACGTCGCGCCACCGCGCAACCGAAGTCTGCTGCGTGCGTTGAAATTCAACTGCAGGCTCGGTTATGCTCCCAAGGGAGTGGTCCGTAACGGCGAAGGTTTCGTTGCGAAGGTGCGCCTCCACAGCACGCACGGCTGCCTGAGCATCAACCAGCGCCAGTCTCCAACGGGGGATGGCCCCGGTCTGCTGATTCCATACTACGTTGTCAGGCTCATCCCCGCGCGCGAAACACAATGCGCGCGCGACGCTTACAATGAGCGATGACACGTTTGGGTCGGCTAAACTTGCGTCGGTTATGATAGCGTTGGTCAAGATTGCACCTTTCGTGGTTATTTCCAGATCATCGTTTGGGCAAACACGCGCGCCGATTTTAGATAATTTCGTCCTGGCTCTTACCCGACAGGGCTGCCCGGATCGAGTGCAGACCGGCTTCGAAGCCACTAAGACCGCGCCTACAGGATGCGACGGCTTTGGCTGCAGGATGCTATATCAGATGGTTGCAGCGATCAAAGGCCCTAAGGAGGCGCGGCCGACGCTGATAGGCTGCGGAAAGCAAATCTGTGCCGGACTATCTGATCATCCAAAAATAGGCCGAATATTCAATTGCTATATAATTATGTTTTTACAAAATGTTGATTCATGATAATCTTCGCTTTTAAGATGCGACTTTTTTATTATATTCGTCGGTTCTATAAATGATAAATCGTAAACTTTAGAGATATTATTGCGATGAATATTACATTTGGTAGCTGTGTAATTGGCGTGATATTGCAATTATCGATGAAAACTCAGCATAATCGTGACATACAAGACCGCCTCTGTTTGCTGTATCTAGCTTGATGCCTGGGCGCCGAGGTGCAATAGCGCTAGATCGCGTTGATTGAAAACCCTTGCGCTGACGGTCGATCTCCACCAGAATTGTCGCCGCACCGCACAAGCCGCCTGTCACGCGCGGCAGGGTCCATTTTTGCGCAACCAGAAGTATGCGCGGACATCGGGCCATCTAAGCTCAAGGACGGGGAATTAGGCTTGAACGTATCGGATAGGCTGCGCGACGTGGTTCTCGACCTACGCGCACTTCAAGACCCGAACTACGCCCGTCGTGGCATCGGTCGCCATACCCTCGCGCTCCTTCAAAATGCGCCCGAGAATGTTCGGATGGTTGGACTCATCGATCCTGATTTGCCCGATCCGATCGCCGAAGCTGCGGAGCTCGTGTCGGAGACGCACCAGAATGCCTATGCTGCATTGCACGCCCTCGGTTCGAAGTCGCGACACGCGCCCTACGTTGCGCTCTCACCGATGACGCACGATCCGCTGTTCGGTGCACGTTTCCTTGCCGACCAGCATCGCCTTCGTATGGCGGTGGTCTACGACTTCATCCCACGGCGCTGGCCAGAGCGTTATTTGCCCGGGCCTGCGGAGAAGCTGTCATACGCAACTCAACTTCGGTGGTTGACGCGTTGTGACTTATTTGCCCCAATTTCACAGAGCGCGGGCGATGATCTCAGGGAGCTGTTGTCTGTCTCGCGCCGATCTGTCGCCGTCACCGGCGCCCCCCTCGACCCGCTTTTCGAGAGCGCGCGCTTCCTTGGCCAAACGAAGCGTCGGCACCTCCTCGTTGTGGGCGGTGGCGACCCGCGCAAGAACCCTGACGTAGTCGTTCAGGCGCATGCTGCTTCGCGCATACTCCAGAATGCACGAATCCCTCTCATCATCGCAGGCCAGTACCCGCCGCAGGCGCTCGATCATTTCCGAGCGATTGCGGCGCGCAACGGCGGCCAAACTGACCTTGTGCAGGTACCCGGCGGCGTGTCGGAGAACGAACTAGTCACCTTCTACAGCGAAGCAATAGCCGTCGTGTGCCCATCCTATGACGAGGGATTTGACCTGCCCATTGTTGAGGGCATGGCCGCTGGCATCCCAGTGATCGCGTCCGACATTCCTGTTCACCGGGAGCTAATACCTGATGCGGAACTACGCTTCGCACCGGCTGATGCCGCAATGCTCGTTCCACTGCTGGAGCGGGCGCTCACTGATATCACGTGGTGTTCAGAGATCGTCGAGCGCCAAGCCTCAATTTGGCCGCGCTTCCGAGCCGTCGAGGTCGGCCGTAGGTTCTGGGACCATCTCGTGATGCATTGGAACGTGGCTGCGCCCGCGGTCGCGCGCTCGGCACGCCCGCGCGTTGCGATGCTCACTCCATTGACACCGGACGTTTCAGGCGTAGCAGACTATTCGACTGCGACCTGCGTCGAGTTGCAAGAACTAGTGGATCTTACCGTCTTCACTGAAACAGTAGGACCAACACCCGTCGCGGGCACAAAGGTCAAACCGTTTTCCGCTCTGCCGGCCTTAGTAGACAACTTTGATGCCGTAGTGAATGTGATTGGTAATTCGCACTTTCACCTTAAAACCTTCGAAGCGCTGACGCGCTACGGCGGAGCCGCAATTGCGCATGATGCACGCCTGCTTAGTTTTTACCGTATCTGCCTCGGCCGGGACCGCGCCATATCTGCGGCGTCTAGGGAGGCGGGGAGGCCAGTCGACGAAACCGAGATCCACAGGTGGATGCACGATGAGCACCTCGCCGAGGCCTTATTCCTCGACGAGACGTTTGCTGCGGCCAGCCCAATGATTGTGCACTCTCAAATCACCGCAAATCTGTTGGCATCGCGGTTCGGTCGCTCACCTGTCCATATCCCATTCAGCATCTACCGAGCATGGTCGCCCGCCGAATTGACACCAATAGCGCGATCTCAAGCGCGGCATCGTGCCGGCATTGCGCCGGACGAAATTGCGCTCGTGACGCTGGGTGCGGTGCATGAAACCAAAGCGCCCGAGGAATGTGTCTGGGCGCTTGACATGCTGCGCTCATGGGGGATTCCGGCACGTCTGCACCTCGTCGGCATGGCAACGCCACCAGCCTACGCCGCATATTTTAGAGCCATGGTGGAAAGCCTCGGCCTGGGCGACCATGTTCGGTTGGCGGATGCGTTCGTGCCAGACGCGGTTTATCGGGACGCGCTCTTAGGGGCTGATGTAGCGATCCAGTTGCGCACGTATGCCAACGGGGGCTTGTCTGGGGCCTTGCTCGACTGCGCGGCCGCAGGCGTTCCAACTGTCTGCAATCAAAGCCTCGCCGACGCGGTCGGAACGCCGGATGCCTACGTACGCGCTATCCCGGATGAATTGAGTTCAGTCCTTCTGGCCAACGCTGTGGCCGATCTACTGGAAGACCAGCGGAGCGACGGGGCAGCCGAGCACCGTGAAGCTGCTCGCCTTGCCTTCAGCATTGAGCGTAGCATGGCGTCTTACGCGGTCGCGCTATGCCACGCCGTTGGCGTCGAGCCAGCGCGTCAATCGCGGGGGAGTGTCGCGTGAGACCAGTTATCTTAGATTGCACAGAACTATATCAGAACCCGGTACGTACTGGTATTCAGCGCGTGGTGCGCGAAATTATCCGACACTGGCCGGGTGATGGGCCGGAGCTTCATGTCGCCCGCTTCGTACCGCGATCGGAGGATGGGCTCTCTTCTATCTCGGCCGCAGCGGTGGATTTGTTAACGGACAACAATAAGGCGGCAGTCGATTTGCGCCCTGCGGAACTTGCGACTATGGTGCATGAAACCAGCGAGCGGGGATCGCGACGCGCATTGCCGGCCGACGCGCACATTTTGTTGCCGGAGGTGTTTTTCGAGGGAGCGCGCAGCGCATTTTACGTTTGGCTTGCGCAGAGCCGGCCTAATGACATTTCCGCAATATGCTACGATTTCATACCGTTTTTGCGGCCGGACCTATTTGGGTTGCGGTCAACTAAGAATCTTATGCCTTACATTCGGGCACTGCGAGCGTGCAGTCGCCTCGCGCATATCAGTGACAAGACGCGGCGCGAGTACGCGGATTTCATCGCGCGTTCTCCCGACCCAGATGCCAGCGTGGTTCTGCCGCTCGGCACCAATGGCGTTGCGATCGAACGACAGGTCTGGCGTCCAAATCGGACCGAGTTCGTCACAATCGGGTCGATCGACGGCCGTAAGCGGCAAGAGGTGACTGCCGCCGCTTTCCGGCTACTGCGCGAGAGGGGTCACGAAGTGACCCTGACCGTGATCGGACGGGCTTTTGACTTGCACAACATATCGTGGTTACGCGACATGGCGGCGCTCCCAGGCTTTTGCTGGATTGAAGATGCATCGGACGCGCTTATAGCGGATGCACTACGCCGGGCGAGGGCTACCATTTATGTCTCGGGGGCGGAGGGGTATGGGCTGCCGCCGGTCGAGAGCCTGTGGGCTGGCGTTCCGGTTATCGCTCCAGACAATATGCCAATCCTAGCCGCCTTAGAGCCGCTGGGGCAAATACGCCTCGCTGAAGTCACACCCGAGACGGTGGCGGAGGCAATGCTGCAGGTGACGGAGGTACCGATCGCCGAAAGGCTATGGACGGAGGCAGCGCGACTTAGGCTACCGACATGGAGGGACTTCGCGCGTGAGACCGCAGAGTGGGTCAGCGCAGGTCCATCCCTACGATCCGCCTAAGTGTCACCTCATCCCGTTCAATGCTGACCGCTCCCCCAAGCTTCACCAGGTTACACCAAGGTGTGCTTAACGAGATTCGTGGGGCTTGAGGCAATAGGGACTGTGCCGCTTGGCAAGCTCGCGCAGCTCATTGCACCTAGCCTGTGAGGCTGATGTCGCTGCCGACATTGCTAAGAACGGAGCTGATGACCACAAAACTGACCCGCCGCCAGATTGTTGCTTCCATCGCTACTACGGGAGCCGGAGCCATTGGCGGCGCGCTTGCTGGCGGGCTCACCGTTGTGCAAACTGCGAAGACCAACGACACCGATGCTGGGCGCGCATGTGCACACCCAGCTATGAACAAGCTCCGCGAGAGCGTGTCGATCCTCGATTTTCGCTGCGCCGATGGGTCGGCGGTCAACCTCGACAGCAGAACGCAGGACCATACGCCCGCGCTCGCCCGCGCTGTGGCGGCGGGCTACGAGGTGCGCGTGCCCTTCGGCGGTTCGCTCAATCTTGCTGGTGCCGCTCTACCACCTTCGCGCACATTGGTCGGCACGCGCGAAGTGTTCACGTTGCGAGCTCTCAACCAGACCGGCGACGTGCTGACCGTCCAAAGTGGTGCAACGGTCGCCAACGCCTCTTTCACAAGCCCCGACAACAAGACCGCGCGCACAGGCGGATCCTACATCGTCTTCCCGCCAAATACGTCCCGTCAGCTTTTAGAGGACGTGAAGATGTCGAAGGGTTATAAAGGTCTCACGACCTCCGCATCGACGGTAGTGGCGCGCGGCCTGTTCTTCTTCGAGATGGACAACGCCGCAGCCTGCGTTGATATCTTGGCTGGGCTTGCTGTTTATTTCGACAATCCACAAGCTTATCACAACCCGGCCATGCGTCCGTTGGCCAACTTCCGCATCTACAGTTGCGGCGATGTCGACATCAGTCGAGGCAACCTGTGCAATGCGATGCATCAGGTGCTCCTTGTTCCGAGCTCGGGGCAGGAAATCGACAGCCTTAAGATCCGGGGCAGCTACCTCGATAGCGGGGTGAACGGGCTAACTGCGCAGCCTGGATCCGGTGGGGTCATCGCCCGGTCCCGGATAGAACATAGCTGGACCTCTGGCCACACAAATAATGGGGCTACGCTTGACACGGTGACCGGCGGCGGGAAAATCAATGGATTCGTCATCCTCGAGCACGAGGCGCTGGGTAATGCTGGCGACGGCATCGCCCTTAGGGGCGCCAAGGACGTGGTTGTGGAGGGCGGTCAGCTCGCCGGTAACGGCGGTTCGGGGTTCTCCGCAGCGAACGGAGCTTCCGGGTTCAAGCTCGCCGGGAAGATCATAGCTGGCCCCTACGGCGGGTTCGGCCCGAATGGTTACCCGGTCCACATCGATGGAACCTGCAGCGGCTACACGATTGAGTGCGCGGTCGACATGCGCAGCAATACTAATGATCCCGTCATCGCGGGAAGAGCCGACCGCATCGACAACCCGCTTGGCTATCGCACCGAGGCTCGCGGAACTGTGACGGCGATCCCAGATAGCTCTGGCGTCGTGACTGTTACTCACGGCCTTGCGAGAGCACCGGCGACCTGGTCTGGCACGAGCTACGCGGTCGCGGCGCTCATCGTGCCGACCGGCTCTCCAACGGCCGCGACGTTCCAGTTGAAGGTTTGCAACCCGGACGGGACGCCACGTACGTCGCAGCTATCGCTTTATTGGCATGCGCAAATCTGAGCTCATATATTGAGCAGAGCCTGATCGTCGTGGTCCAGCACCTTACAACCGACATGATGGCTAATGTCTCGAAGGCTCCTCATACTAGAGCTGCTTCCCGTCAGGTAGCGGTGGTCAAGTCGCTCTCGTAGCCAGCTGCGGCGAGGTATTAGCGGCACTCCTGCGGACTGAAGCGCGTAAATGCTTGGCGGATCGCCGCCCAGAGATCCGGGGTCATGCGAGCTGCCGCGCTGTGTGGCGGCGTCTTCAGCTTCGCAAAGGCCTGCTCGATCGGGTTGAATTCAGGGCTGTTGGACGGAAGGTAGAGCAGCCGCGCTCCTGCGTCCTCTACCGCGTCCTGCACGCCGGGCGGCATCCCTTTCAGCATGACAGTCTGCCGTACAACCAAACCGCGGGATAAAACACCTTGTGAAGGAGTACGACCGTCTCCAGCGCCGTCGCTTAGCAGAGCGGCGAGAGACCGTCATACGTCCGATCGGCACTCTCGTACCAGCGCGCTTGGGATTGAAGCCCCGCACTGACTCAACCAGGAGTTTACGACTGTGGCGTGTCTGGAACAGACGTGGTCACGAAAATGTGTAATCACCTACCGGCCACTATGGGGAGCATCATGCAGCGGCCGCGTGTCCAGGCAACTCAGCAAAATCTGACTTGGCATACGCTGCAGCCTCGTGAGGAGCGTTGGCGCGCAATCGGCCAGCGGCCAGTGATTGCATGGCTGACTGGATTTTCAGGCGCCGGTAAGTCGAGCATCGCTAACGCCGCAGACCGAGCCCTTGTCCGGTCCGGTCGGTACGCAATGGTTATTGATGGAGACAACTTGCGCCATGGGTTGAGCAGCGATCTCGGCTTCAGCGAAGCTGACCGCGCCGAGAACATCCGTCGCGCCGCTGAAACCGCCAAGCTGATGGCCGAAGCCGGCCTGATCGTGATCGTCGCGTTGGTTTCCCCATTTCGTCAGGACCGAGCGGCGGCCCGATGTATCGCAGGTGATATTCCGTTCCTGGAGACATTCATCGACACGCCACTGTCGGTGTGCGAGGCACGAGACCCGAAGGGTCTCTATGGTAAAGCTCGGGCGGGTGTGATCCCAAATTTCACTGGCATTTCTGCTCCCTATCAGGTGCCTCAGGCGCCAGACGTAGTCCTGCGCACTCAAAGCCACTCTATCGAACAGTCGGCAACTATGCTCGTTGCGGAGTTGTTGCGCGCTTCACAGCAAATATGCATCGGACCGGAGATCGGTATCGGACGAGCATTTGAAGGTGCAGCTCATTTCCAGGCGGCATGATATATAACTTGGTGGCGCGACAAATTGCGGCAGCATTTACGCTCCTCATATACAGTTCGGCATACGTGTATCGTTCAGCCCCTTTTCTTATCAAACTTGCGGCCTCGCTCGACCATGATTTATTTCGTTGTTTCCGGAGCACCCAGAAGCGGAACAAGCATTCTGCAGCAAATCCTGAACACAAACAGCCAAATATCATGCTTTCACGAGTATGATCTTTATGGCCTAGCGAAGCGCGTCGATGCCCTATTCGATGTCGAGCGCTTCAGGAACGAGGTATACGCCGGCCTTGAAGTTGTCCCAACATTCTACTCGCCAACCGAGAGCGCGGCCCAGCCTGCCGCTGACACAGATTCAGCCGCTTTCCGGGCCGGGAGCTTTGATCCTGCACCGATCCCAACGCGCGATCGGCATTTTAGCAAGATCATAGACGCCATTTTTGCTGCCACTTCCGGTAAATCAGACCTGAGGGCTGTGGGCGACAAGTCGCCAAACGTGATCAACAGCGCTTACCTAGACGGGCTGCTGCCGTTGTTTCCCGGCCTCAGAGTCCTGCTAATTGTCCGCAGTCCTATCAATGTGATTAAATCGTCGCTCGTTCGGGCCGCAGCGGCACGAGACAAGCGGGATGCTTGGCACATTGGGACGTTCGATGAAGCTCTCGACGAGTGGGTCAGGAACTGGGAGTTCGCGGCGAGGATCAGTAACTCGAATGATCATAAAACACTAATACTAAAATATGAGGATCTGAGGTCGAACTTTGATGGTCAGATGAGGCGCATCTCGGACTTCTTATCTGTGTCTGCCGGTTTTTCAAATCTCATTGAGCCGAGCGTTGGAACCGGTGAGACATCCCGTCTGGCACCCGAGCAAGAGGCGCGCATTTCGGAGCGAATGGGCGGGCTTCTTGATGCATGGGCAACAACTGACGTAAGCGCTCTACTAGCTACCTACCCCACGTTGCCGTATATCGTAAATTCCAACGAGTTCATTGGGATGTCGGGCGCGAAGCTACTGCCCCATGTCTTGCGCGGCGGCTTCTATCCGGCCGAGGAGTGGGGCGCGTGGTCCTGCGGCACGCGCGCTCGAGTCGTATTCAAACTTAGAGGTGCGAGGCCGGTCGAAAATGTTTGGATCGACATCTCCTTCACAGGTTATGTATTTGAATCGCATGATTTTGTATTTGGAATCGCGGTAAATTCTGGCGATCTGGAGATTGTCTGCGTCGAAGCCGCAACTGCCTTGGGCCCAGTCGCGAATATCGGGCGCCTTTACAAAGTCGTAGACGGGCTGATCGAATTGACTTTCAGCATTCCGAGACCAAAGTTGCCGGGGCAGGAACCGCAACATGACAGCAGAGCCCTTGGTCTATATCTGAAATCCATTCGAGCGACCATCTTGTGAGCGGCCTTTCGTGCCTGGCCAACGATACGGCAGGCATGGCGTTCTGAGAGACCATACCTCCCTTTGATGCCGTCGACTGCCAGCCGGCGTCGCTCCGGGCTACAAGCTTCCCGAGGCGACGTCCGTAAGCACCTGCTTTTCCGACGAAGTGTCCGCTGCGAGCCGGCGCAATCGTGCGTTCTCACGATCCAGATCCTTTATTCGGCATGCCTGGTCGGTTGGCGCGACCCCCGTATACCTTGCGCTAGCAAAAATAGCTTTGCTCGAAGATCTCTGCCTCCTTGCATGCGAGGGCTAAGCACTCACCCTGTGCCATCTGAACGTCGATCTGGCGCAGCTTCAACACCACCTGCTCCGCACCCGTCATCTGACCTAAAGCAGGCACCGACGAGATTGGATCGTCTGGAGTTTCGGCGCGGACGGCGGTGTGATTCGATGTGCGGCTTTCCGAGGAAGAGAGCTGATGGCGTATGCCCTGTCCGTTGATCTGCGCGAGCGCGTCGTGGTCGCAATCGAAGCGGGGGCCTCGCGCCGGGAAGCGGCGCGGCGCTTCGAGGTCAGCCCGGCCAGCGTCGTGCGCTGGCACGGGACCTCTTTGCAGGAGGGGCGGACGCAGGCCAAGCCGATGGGCGGCGATCAACGCTCGCACACCATCGAGGCTCAGGACGACCTGATCCGGCAGACCTATGAAGCGCAGCCCGAGTTGTTCTTGCATGAGTTGCGCGACCGTCTGGCCGAACGAGGCCTGCGAGTAGGAGTGAGCAGCCTGTCCTGCTTCTACAAGCGGCACGGCATCACGCGCAAAAAGACACCGGCGACGCCGCCGAGCAGGAGCGGGGGGACGTGAAGGCAGTACGCTTGTCCTGGTTCGAGCGCCAGCTCGATCTCGACTCGGACAGGCTCGTGTTCCTCGACGAAACTGCCGCCAACACGAGGATGGTCCGCCGTTTCGGGCGGGCCCCACGCGGAGAACGCTGCCAAGTTGCGGTGTCATTTGCGCACTGGAGGACCATCACCGTCGCCGCCGGCCTGCGCACCACCGGTCTGACAGCCACCGCAATCTTCGATGGACCGATGACGGGCGCGCGCTTCCGCGGCTATGTCGAAGAAACCCTTGTCCCAGCTCGCAGGCCCGGTGACATCGGCATCGGCGGGCGTGACGTGCAGCGCCAGGAGATGGCCGAGGGTGTCCACCGCCATGTGCAGCTTTGAGCCCTTCTTGCGCTTGGCCCCACCGTAGCCGGCCCGCTCGCCGCTCTCGGGCGAGGAGCGCAAAGTCCTTCTGTCGAGCACAGCCCGCCGTCGGCTCCGGCGCCCGACCCGCGGCGAGGCGCAGCACCGCGCGCAGATCCTCGGCCAGTTGCTCGAAGCAGCCAGCTGATAACCAGCGCTGGGCCTGCTGATACACGACAAACCAGGGCGGCAGATCATGCGGCATCAGCCGCCACGGGCAGCCACTCCTGACGACGTAGCGCAGCCCGTTGAACACCTCCCGCAACGCATGCTCGCGCTGACCGGCATCCTCGCGCAGCAGCGTCAGGCAGGGCGCGACCAGCGCCCACTCCTCATCGGAAACGTCGGACGGATACGGCTTGCGGGCAGGGCTCATCCCCACCCATCTGAGCATCAGACCCACCCAGGTCCATAACCGCCTCTAGCTGATTCTTCTAATCAGCCCGATCCAAAGCCCCCCGGTCAGGTTATTGCCCGCGAAGTCTCACATCTATCTCGTTCAGCCGACGGCCGTACCGATCGGCGATCGCTTGGATGCTGAAATTGCTCCTGACAAACTGCGCCGCCCTCAGACCCCTCTCTTTTGCCTCATCGCGGTTCGACACGGCCTGACGCATCGCTGCTGCAGCGCTCGCGAGGTTCGGATCCGCCCAGACACTTCCTCTTTCGACAGCCGGGTACTCGTCATGCGCGACCGGGACGAGATCGTAGTCAACAAGGTAGCTGTTCTCAGGCGTGCAAAAATCCATGTTCCCGGAATACGCGGTTGCGATCACGGGACGACCGAGTTGCATCGCCTCTAGCATTCCAAAACCGAAGCCCTCTGCACGATGCAACGACACATAGCAGTCGCAGGCGAGCTTCAGAGAAAGAATCTGTTCGTACGTAAAAGTCTCGTCAATTATTCGAACCCTTGGGTCGTCACGGACGAGATCGTCTATCGCGAGCCAGACGCTGACCTGATAAGCGTCCGAGACTCGACTCCTGTTCCAAGTCTTGATGATAAGGGCGACCTCGCGGTCTTCTTTGTGAAAGGCCGCTTGGAAGGCACGAACGACCGCGAGTGGGTTCTTGCGCTCAGCGAAAGAGAAGGAATCGAAGGTTGTCAGGAAGGTGAACACCTCATCCTGAAGGAAGGAGGGATGCGGCCGGAGACCGGGGGGCAAATCCTCAACGGCCATGCCGACATTCACGACAGGCTTGTCAGTCCTCGATGTGTAAATAGACCGCACATATTCTGATGATACCCAGATTTCATCCAAAAGGTCAAGCGCGAGAGAGTGCGATTCCGGCATTTTGTTAAGTTCCCAGAAAAAATATCCTATATTAAAACTGTTTTCGAACGTCGTTCCGGGTAGAAGGGAGAAAGCGAGTGGAATTGATTCGGCATTAAGGTGAAACAAGTTGATGCGATGCGGTCGAACATATGGCTGAAAATCAATTTTAGTTGAAAAACCAATGAGTGCTGGGTTCTCGACATTAAAAGGTATCGCCGATAGGGACGGCGCGATCTTATCTTGAAGGATTTGATACGAGAGGCGCGTCGCCTGTCCTAGGCCTGAGGTCTTCTCGATGGGACCGATGACGGTCACGCCCTCTGCTGCCTGGTGTGTGCCAGCTATCGACGTTGCATAGCGTCCTGCGCCCGGGGTTGATCTCAGGTTTGGCGCGGCGGCGCTCGCCGCCCCGCGCCGTCGCGCTTGGTTCGCGAGATCGCGGGCGTCAGAGGCAGATTGGAGAAGAAATGACAAATTGTCTGTGAACGGGTCGATGCCGTCTGCTTGAGTCGCGAAGAGTAATTGCAAGGATTGTATCGGAAGAAAATCGATAATGTGGGGATGTTTGAGGCTCAGCAAAATGAAATAATGCAGCGCCGCGAGTCGGCCAGCGGCGCTGTGTAGATTCAGGCACTGCAGTTCACGGTGCTTCGCAATGTGTAGCCGCATGAATATGCTGAGTGGAAATCTGGTATAAGGCCCTTTTTCGACCCTCCGGAGTACGGCGGCCTGTTCGGGTGTCACAAGTCTTCGTTCCAAATTTAGCTGCGGTGTCTTCTCAATGCACCACCAGTAAAGAGCTTCGTGTTCAACCACTGGTTTAGTGATGTCGAGAAGGTCCGGGCGGTCGCGCCGGAGTAGGTTCCAGAGAGCCACGCTGATACTTTCCGGGAACTCGTCTACCGGCAGCGGTGCGTTGAGGAACCGGATCTGGCTCGGGGAGAGGGGGATGCTCAACGATCGGCCCCATCTCAGCGTATACTCTCCGATGTACCACAGTAGGACGTTCAGGCGGTCTTTCGTCGTCCCAGAAAGCTTGGCCTTAAGGTGTTTCCCGCCCGATCGGATGACTTCAAAGCGAAGGAATTTCGAGATCAGTCCTTCGGGGTCGCGCTCGGGAGAAGCGGTATCCATAAGGATGACCGCGAGCGACCTACCGCTGAACGGGGGTTGAGCTTCCTCGAAGGAACAAGGTTGTCCGGCTCCGCTCTGTGCCGCGGAAACTGCTGTGATCCGGGATTCAGCAGCTGTCAGCCTCATCAAAGCGAGAAACGTTCCTGGGACTGGCGGAACGGCATTGCGGAGATTCAGAGTCTCTAGGTGAATGTTTTCGGCCAAGACGCAATCGCCGCCCAGGATCGAGATTTCGATGGCACCGTCCAGGGTCGAGAAGTTCTGCAGGTCGGCCACGAAACCGTGCCGTCCGTCGCCGATACCGTGGTCCTTAAGATCTTGCCGGAAGATGTTGGCTCTCACGATCTCCGTCTTGCCGCTGGCCGCGCTGACCTGAACGAGAAGAGGCAGATCGGGATAGTGTGTATCGAAGGCCCACCCGGTGAGGAGGGGCTCGTCGATGTAGTCGATGAAGCCGCGCCACCTTTGATCGTCGGTCATGTGCAAACTCATGGATGGGCGTCATGCTCCTCGGGGAAGTCGGAAGCGGCATCACCGCCGCGGATCAGCCTCTCCCGGAACCAGCTTCGAGGCCGCGCATGACGAGAGCGGGAGCAACCGTGTAATTGGCGTGAAAGGCGTGGACCGCTGCGCCAGCGACGGTCTTGCCGCGAATAAAGACCAGATCGGCTCCACTCGACCTAATCATACTCGTGTACCCGCGGAAATTGAATGACAGATTCTCGTGGATTAGCGCGATGACGCGGGAAGCCGGATTGCAGAAAATGCAATTCGTGAGTGCGGAACTCGCTGATCCGACGATCGTGTCGGCCGTGTGATATAGCGCAACCTGTTCGGCGAAGGACAGCTTCTCGGGGTAGACGACCTCGAAGCCCTGCCGCTTCAGCACATCGATGATCTCAGCCTCGTTGAGAAGCTGCCGCTGCGCGAATCCTTGTCGTGAGAGCACGATCTTGCGGCCTGAAGGCCGCAGATCGACGCCGCGCGCGGCAAGCCGCTCCAGCACTGCGCGCCGCATGCCCGCCAGGACATCCTTCGGCCAGATCGCGTCGTAGACCGGCATGCCGGGCCGTGAATCGAACGGGAAGAAGGTCGGCACCGGGGCGACGCCGAGCTCGCGGAACCGCGTCGCCTGTGCCGACAGCGGCAGGATCGGCCGATCGCGCTCGTCGAGCAACTCGACGATCTGCCGATGCGTCTCCGGCATGTGGTCGTCGATGCAGATCGGGAAGTCCGCGGGGCAGGCGGGATCGTTGAACCAGAGCATGCGCGGCACGAACTCGAGCAGCCAGTGGCCATAATTCTTGCTCTGGAGCCCGAACATCATCAGCCCGGCATCGAGCGTGCGCGTCTCGGCCGGCTCCTCGACCAGGGCCCGCTTCGCGCCGTAGACGGCCGTCATGATCTGGTCGGGGTTCACCCCGTCCTTGATGTCGGCGATGCCGCTGAGCGGGTGGGCGGCGAGATCGTAGACCAGGCGGTTGCCTTGAAGCACGAGATTGCTGCGCGGGAAGGTCAGGCAATCCTTGAACCGCGCGATGTATTGCGGCGGCGCGTCGAGGGATCCGCACGCTGAGGTCAGCGCCACCGGCCCTTCGAGAAAGGCGATCTCCGGCTCGGCAATCCGGCGGCCCCCGAGCAGCTCCCGGTATTCGCCTTGCCCGTCCGCGGCCGCTTGGCGGGCGGAAACAATGTCGTAGATCCGCAGCGGCCCGAGCCCCAGGACGTGCCGCGTTCGTTCGTGGAGCGTCTGCGCCTCCTCGTGCCGGCCCGCCTCGGCCAGGGCGTTCATCTGCAGGATGCGCAGGTTCCGGATCTTGCGCTCGAGGGTGTCGCCGTCGATCGTCAGCGTCTGGCCGTCCAGCTGGTCCCGCGCGATCCGCGCGAGCAGGTAGCTGCGCACCGCGCCTTCGGCGTCCCCGGCGAGTTCGTAGTTCCAGGCGATGTGGATGAGCGACGGGTCGTTCTGCCCGTGATCCCCGGCGGCCGCCTTCGCCGCGCGCAACTCCTGGAGCAACCCTTCCACCGGATCGAACGCCTTGCGGCGGCAGAGATCGAGGATGCGGGTTCGGATGGCGGCGAGCCGATAGGCCGCTGCGGGTGCAGGCGTCACCCGGGCCGCGAGGTCGTAGGCACGCGCCGCGAGGTCGAGCCGGTTCTCGCCCATGAACCGGAAAGCCAGCGTGGCGAGGTGCTGCGCAGCGACCGCCGGTCGGCTGTTCGTGAGTGCGGACAGGCCGTCCTCGATCGCGTCGAGCGCAGCGGCGCCGTTCGAGGGATCGGCCTGACTCAGGATACGCCGAAAATCGCCTTGCATCGTCCTCGACCGTTCCTCTCGGCCCGGGCTCACCGTCGCCGCTCAGCGGGCCGCCAGAGACCGCTCCACGCTGCCGCAGACCGCATCGATCTGCGCCGGCGTGATCGCCGGGAAGAATGGCACCCCGATGGCGCTCGCGGCCGCCGCGGCGGTCCCCGCCAGCCCGTCGTGCCGGCAGGTCGCGAAGGCGGGGTGCGCCTGACAGCCGGTCCCGTACCAGCGCCGCCACTGGATCCCGTCTGCGTCGAAGCCTGCCGTCACCGCATCGGCGGTGCCGGGCTCGAACAGGGCGGTGATCGTCATGGTCAGCCAGTCCCTGCCGAAGCCCGGCTGCATGCGCACGCCGATCCGCTCGAAGCCCGCGACATAGGCGAGGGATGCGTCCCGCAATTGCTGGATGCGCGCCTCGAGCCCGTCGAACACCGCCAGTCCGACCGCGGCGGCGTATTCCGAAATCCGGTAATTGCCGCCCCGCACCTCCGAGACGCGGCTGCTCGCCGAGAAGCCGAAGCCCGTCATGGCGGTGGTCTGGGCCACCAGATCGGTGTCGGTGGTGAGGATCGCCCCACCCTCCCCGATCCCGAGCGCCTTGGTGGCGTGCAGGCTCACGCAGATCGGCTGCGCGCCCACGCGGTGCAGGTTGAGCGTGGCGGCGGCGGCGTCGAACACCACCGGGATGCCGTGCGCCGCTTCGAACGCTTCCCAGGCGGCGACGTCGATCGGCGCGCCGTAGGGGCTGACCACCACCACGGCGGCGACCTCGTCCCCGGCCGCCGCCAGGGCCCGGGCGGCAATGGCCGGCGTCAGCGCCAGCGTCTCGGGATCGACATCCGCGAAGAACGGCTCCAGGCCGACATTGACCGCCGCATGCGCGGTGGCGACGAAGGTGTAGGCGGGCATCAGGCAGAGCCGGCCCTTCCGGCCGGCGATCCGGTAGCGCAGGGCGAGCTCGATGGCCGTCGTCCCGCTGCCGGTGATCGTCGCCGCCACCGGCGCGCCGTCGGCGCGCTCCGAGACGAAGCGGCAGAGCGTCTCGGTGAACGCCCGGGAGAGCGGACCGTAATTGCTGTAGATGTGCGACTGATCGATCCGGCGCAGATACGGGACGATGGCATCCGTCTCCGGCAGGCTTGGAATGAGCACGGGGATCATCGTCGAGACACGTCCTGACTGTCGGCCGCCACCATCCTCACGCGCATGCTAAGGTGACGCGCCCGCTATACATGGCCGGACAGGACCGCGGAAGGCGGCGATCCGGATGCCGGCCCCTCCCCGCCTAGGCGCGCCGCAGGGACCGCGCCGGATTGCCGAACACCGTCTGGCCCGGCGCCACGTTCCGGATCACGACGGCGCCGGCGCCGACCACGGCGTGCGCGCCGATCCGCATCCGCGGGATCACGCAGGCCCCGGTGCCCAGGAACGCGCCCTCCTCGACGCGGACATGCCCGGCCAGGTGGACCCCAGGGCTCAGCGTGGCGAAATCCTCGAGCACGTCGTCGTGGGCGACGGTGCAGCCCGGGTTGACGAGGACGTGCTCCCCGAGGCGCGCATCCGTCGTGATGGAGGAATGGCCGAGGATCACGGCACCCGCGCCGATCCGGCTGCTCGCTCCGATCAGCACCCCCGGATCGATGATCGAGGTGAACTGGGCGCCGATCTCCGCCCGAAGATGCGCGACCGCCCGGGCCCGGGGCCCGGGCTCGCCGAGGGCGACGACGAAGCGCAGGCTCGCGTCGCCCGCCAGGCTGCGCACATCCCGAATCACGGGCCGGCCCCGAAACGTCTCCGGCGCATCGATACCGGGATCGACGATGCTGGCTTGCAGCTCGATCGCGGTCCCGTGCGCGTTGAGGCGCTGCAGGGCGTCGACAATCTCGCGGGCGAGCGCGCCGGCGCCGTACAGGACGAGGCGGACGGTCATCGTGCCCGGATCCGGGATCGGATCCGTCCGCGGCCCGAATGCAGCGTGTCGTTCCGGTCGTCGTCCATGCGCGGGGATCCCTGTCTGCCCGGTGCCCTGCCCTACACGAGACCGCGTGCGCCCTCCAGCGCCGCGTCCGCCGGCCCTCCCAGGCGAGGGGCATTCGGATATCTCGTCACGGCACGCCGGTTCCAGTACACCGCCCGCGAGGGCGCGCCGTTCGACCGGCGCGCGGACGGGCAGGGTCGATCAGGCGCGCAACCGACATGAGGCCGACGCAGACCTTCATCGACCTGATCCGGACGGTCCATCGCGACAACGCGCCGGACGTCCTCGCGCAGATCCGCACCCTTGCCGCCGAGGAGCGCGAGCCGGTCCGGCGCGGCGCGCTGTGCCGGCACCTCGAAACCCTCGCGTTCCGGCTCGAGGGTGACGAACGGCTCGGCGCCGCCGCCGAGACCTATGACCTGATCGCCGCCCTGGTCCCCGGCCCCCGGGCGCGCTGGACGAGGGCCGCCGCCACGGCGCGCCTGCGCGACCTGTGCGAGCGCGGCCGGTTCGCCGAGGCCGAGGCTTACATCGCGGGCCTGCGCGCCGACGCCGAGGCGCCCGTGCTGATCCAGGACGGGCTTGCGACCCTGCTGCGGCTCGGATGGGCGTACGAGTGCCGGAACCAGCCCGAGCCGTGCCTCCATTGTTACCGCCTCGCCTACGACCTCAATGGCGGCGACGCGGGCGTGACGACGGAGGACGGAGACCGGCTCAGCACCAAGGTCAAGAACCTGCGCCGCCTGCTCCTCGATACCCTGCTGGAGGACGGGCGCTTCGACGCGGCGATCGCGCTCCACGCGGCGACGCGCCACGTCACCGGCTCCGGGCCCCTGGAGGCTTACGACATCGTCTCCGTCCAGGCCCTGGCGGCGGCCGGCGGCGCCCGCGTCATCACGGTGCTCCCGGAGCGCCGCATCGCCGCGCCCGATCTGCGCTTCTGGGAACCGCCCCCGGCCCTCCGGTCGGAGGCCGGCACCCTGGACATCCCGGCCCAGTACCTCGCTTTCCTGGAGGGCGCGCGCGCCTTCCCGCGCAGCAACGTCGTCATCGCCGGCGGCAAGCTCGTCTACGACCTCGCCGCCCATCCGCGGCGCCCGGACATCCTGCTGCAGGACGGCCTCAACCCCGACCAGATCATGACCGCCGCCTTCGGGGCCACGCGGGCCCTCGTCGAGGTGCCCGAGGCCGAGCACACGATCGCGGCCGGCCTCATGATGTTCGGCCTGCAGAGCCGGAACTACGGGCACTGGTTCTGCGAGTTCGTGCCGCGGATGCTCTGCTACAACGACCCGCGCTGCCCCGACGGGATCCCGCTCTGCATCGACGACCACATGCCGGGGGCGCACGCGGAGATCCTGGGCCTTCTCGACACGCGCGACCGGCCCGTGATCGCGATGCCGCCCAGGCCCGTCGCGTTCGGGCTCCTCGGGATGGCGCCGGTGCCGGCCTTCTTCCCCTTCGACATGAAGCCCGGCCGCCCCTTCTACGACACGGTCTGGCCGGCCGACGTCTTCGGGGCGATCCGCCAGCAGATCCTCGACCGCGCCCGCGCGCGCGGAGCCCTCTCCGGCCGGACCGACCGGCGCCTGTTCATCTCGCGCAAGGCCTTCACCCAACGCGCCCTCGTCAACGAGGCGGAGATCGCCGAACGGCTGCGCCCCCTGGGCTTCGAGGTGATCTATCCGGAGACGCTGTCCTTCCTCGAACAGGTCGAGGCCTTCCATTCCGCCGAACTGGTGGTCGGCTCATCGAGTTCGGCGCTCAGCAACGCCCTGTTTTGCCGACCCGGGTGCCGGATCCTCGGCCTGATCCACGAGGAGCTGTCCTTCAACTTCCGGGGCTATGCCAGCTTCATCGAGGCCGGGGGCGCGCGGATCCTGTTCCTGCGCGGCCGAACCCTCCCGCGCCCCGGCGTGCACGCCTTCCACGTGAGCTATACGGTCGACCCGGGGCGGGTCGTGGCCGCCGTGGCCGCACTCGAGGCCGAGGTCGCCACCGGGGCACCGGCCGGCTTTTCGATCACGGCTGCGGACGATCGGCCGATCCGTGTGCCGGATCGCGGTGCCTCCCGGCTGCAGGACAAGCGGACCGTCGGGCCCGCGCGCGTCGACCCAGACCGGCTTGCGCGGGTCAGGACGCTCGCGGCCGGCCCCCATGCGGGCGCGGAGGCAGGCCTGTGCGCCCTGGAGGCGGTGGCCTACGTCGCCGGCGAGCCGCATTCGGATGAACCCGCCTGCGCGTCGCCCAGCATCGCCGCCTTTGTCCGAACCTGGAGCGATCGCCTGCCGCAGGATGCGCGCGATGCCCTGATCCTGCCGCTCGTTCCGCGCTTGGTCGGCACCCGGGGCTCGGAGGCCCTGGAGCGCCGGCGGGTCGCCCTGGTGGCCGATTGGCTGATCCGCACCCACCTGCCGGCGTGGTTCCGCCTCGCCAAGCTGAACGTGGAGGGGGACGAACTGGCCGACCTGCCCGAGGTCGAGGACGTCGCCCAACTCGTCTTCCTGTGCGATCACCTCAAGCGCGCGCGCAAGCGGGCGGCCGTCGCCAACCTGACCCTGCGGCAGACCGGCTCGGCCGTTCGGGCCGCGGCCTGGGACGCGGCCCATCAAGCGGCCTGGGGCACCGTTCGGGACGCATTGGAGGCCGCGGGCCCATCAGTCCTCGCCGCCGGCTGGGACGCGGCCTACGCGGCCGCCTACGCGGCGGCCCGCGCCTGCGGGAAGGCGCCCCTCGAACCGACGCGGCAGGCGCTTCAGCGCTCGGCCCTGACACTGGTCGAGCGCATGATCGAGGCCCGTGAGCCCGATCCCGCCGATCCGGGCCTGCGGCCGGAAGATGCCCCTCCTGCGGCCCGGCGCGGAGCGGGACACCGCGATGAACTCGGTCGCCCCGGTCTGGGACGGCAACGAGACCTGGCTCGTGCTGGGCGGCGGCGGCTTCCTCGGGCTGAACCTGTGCAACCGCCTCGCGGCGGCGGGGGCCGAAGTCACCTGCTTCAGCCGCAGCCACATCCAGTCCGAGGTGCTCGACCGACGTGTCGCCCGGGTCACCGGCCAGTTCGCCGACCGCCTCGCGATCGCCAACGCCGTCGAGCGTCAGGACGTCGTCTTCCACCTGATCGCCGGCTCGATCCCGGAAAGTTCGAACCGGGATCCGTCCGCGGAACTCGCCGCCGCGCCGATCGCCACCCTGCATCTGCTCGAGATCTGCCGCTCGGCCCGGATCAGGAAGCTCGTGTTCTCGTCCTCCGGCGGCGCGATCTACGGCATTCCCCGGGCCATCCCGATCCCCGAGCAGGCGCCGACCGACCCGATCTCGGCCTACGGCATCAGCAAGCTGATGATCGAGAAGTCGCTTCACCTGTACCGGCATCTCCACGGGATCGACTACCAGATCCTCCGGATCGCGAACCCGTACGGCCGGTTCCAGCTCGGCACCAAGCACCAGGGCCTGATCGGCAGCTACATCCACCGTGTTCTCTTGGGCCTGCCGCTGGAGGTCTGGGGGACCGGGGAGGTGGTGCGCGACTTCCTGCACGTCGACGATGTCAGCGACGCGTTCCTCGCCGCGGTGTCCTATGACGGGCCGCACAAGGTGCTGAATGTCGGGAGCGGCAGGGGCCTGAGCGTCAACCAGATCATCGCCGAGCTGGAGGTGGCCTTCGGCGGGGATCGCCTGCCCTGCATCCACAAGCCGAGCCGCGCCGCCGACGTGCCCGCCAACGTCCTCGACACCGCGCTGATCCGGTCCGAGCTCGACTGGCAACCGCGCGTCGCCCTGCGCGAGGGGCTCATCAGCACCATCGCGTGGATGCGCGCCCATCTCGCCGAGATCGGAGCGGGCGCTGCGGCGCCGCACCCCGCCCGTGAGGGATGAAGCGCCCGTGACCGCCGTCGCGGCCGACGGCGGGACGGCGCCTGTGCGGCGGTCTTGATCGTCACTCCGCCCCGGAGCGGCCACGTTTGTCGTCGACAGCGCGACCTGCGAGCCGCACGGAGACCGCATGTCCTTCCTGCACGATTTGCCGATCGCCGACCTGATCGCGCACTATGGCTACCTGGCGATCTTCGTCATCATCACGCTGGAGAGCGCCGGCCTGCCCCTGCCGGGCGAGACGGTCCTGCTGACCTCGGCGGCCTATGCCGGCAGCACCGGCAACATCAACATCGCCGTGGTGGTGGCCATCGCGGCAACCGCGGCCATCCTGGGCGACAATGCCGGCTACTGGGTCGGCCGCCGCTGGGGTCTGCCCCTGCTCCTGCGCAAGGGGCACCTGATCGGCCTCGATCACGGCCGGCTCAAGCTCGGCCAATACCTGTTCCGCCGGCACGGCGGGAAGATCGTGTTCTTCGGCCGCTTCACCGCGATGCTGCGCGCCTATGCGGCGGTGCTTGCCGGCGTGAACAAGCTCGACGCCCGCCGCTTCTTCGCCTTCAATGCGCTGGGCGGCGTCGCCTGGGCCTCGATCATGGGCTTCGGCGCGTATCTCTGCGGGCGCTCCATCGAGAACGTCATGGGGCCGGTCGGCCTCGGGCTGCTGGCCTTCGTCCTGATGGGCGCCGTCGCACTCTGGCTGTTCATGCGCCGGCACGAGGCGCGCCTGATGGTCGCCGCCGAGGCGGCGATCCCGGGGCCGCTGGCCGAGGGGCCGGACGGGACCGCGCCGCAGGCGGCGCCGCTTGCGCGCGACGACGACGCCGCGCGGCGCGACCGGATCCAGGCGGATTTCGCCGACCAGGTCGAAGCACTCCTGACCCAGCGGGAAGCCGGCCGGAGCGAGACCGGCCTCGATGCGATCGTGCCGCCGCGCCGACGCGCCCTGCCCCTGTGGTTCAAGATCCCCGCCCTCATCGTCGCGTCGGCCGTCGGGATGACGCTGGTCTCGTGGCATGATGGCGTGACCGGTGGCTTCTACGGACGCCTCGTCGGGCATGTCGGGATCCTCGGCGCCGCGCTGATCCTCGTCGTGCCGGTCGTTCTCCTGATCGTCATCGGCTGGCGTCTGACGGGCCAGGGCGCCGCGCCCGACACCGCAGAGGGGACCGCCGGCGCGTTGGCCTGATGGAGCGGGCCCGCGCCTCAGGCCCCTCCTCCGCCGTCGGGCAGGGTAGGCACACGGGACCCGCTATGCGAGAAGCCCCCGCGCAACGGGACGTGAGCGCGCCGGCCGGACGGTCAGACGTCCCTCCGTCCGGAGCCGGCCCGTGCGGGCGCGCCGAGAGAAACGGACGACGGCATGCATCCGGATCTGGCTGGATTGTTCGACGCGGATTCGGTGACCCGCCGCTACGGTCACCGCGGCGTCGCGACGCCGGAAGCCTACGCGGCCGAGGGCTGGTGCTCCGAACGCGATCCGAATCCCCTCTTCGATTCGGCCTTCTACCGGGCGCAGGTGTCGGCCGCGGAGGCCGCCAGCCTCAGCCCGGCCGAGCATTACTGCGTCCATGGCGCCGCGATCGGGCTCGATCCCGGTCCGCTGTTCAGCACCCGCACCG
>JABUBQ010000002.1_pt1 | contig 34563 bp, 44 predicted proteins | sample 7240351 | NCBI WGS metagenome assembly JABUBQ01 (sample SAMN07256348, study PRJNA390944) | subsurface metagenome | isolation source: Methane hydrate marine sediment | place: Pacific Ocean: Eastern North Pacific, ODP site 1244 | collected 2002 | reverse complement strand
TTGACAAACTTCTAAATTTTATATATAGTATTATTAAAAGGACAAGCCCGCTTATCTCAGTCTAAAAGATGATAGCGGGCTTGAACAGAGTCGAAAGTCTTTGCTGTCTCTCCGGCTCGTAGTTTATTATAGCATATATCTTATTAAACAGTAAGAGGCTTGGCTTCTGTTAGAGGCTAGGCCTTTTTTATTTAGGAGGTAAAGGAAAAAAATGATAACTAACTCAGTTAATCCGATCAGGAAGAAGAGAGAGGAAAAGAGATTGTCCCAGTCAGATCTGGCCCTTCTGGTAGGAGTATCTCAGCCCACTGTTTCTCAATTTGAGATAGGGGGGGTTATCCCTTCCGAAAGCCAGATTAAAAAGATTACTGAAATTCTGGGTATCGGTCCGGGGACACTAAATAAAGAACTCCGTCAATTCTATGAGGCCAGAAAGAGGGAGCTAAAAAAGAGGATAAAGGAAGGTCAAGGGAATGCCGAAATACCGCTGTAAAAGATGTAAAGCAGTCTTTTATGGCTGGGCTGTAAGGGGTAAGTGTCCTTCTTGCGGTGGTGAGCTTAAAGAAGTCTATTCTGATAACAAAGCTGATAATAAGAAATTTCGGAGAGATCCGATCGCTAAGATATTAAAGACCCAGGAGAATCTAAGAAGTGGTAATTTATAATAGAGATAGCGATTTTTACGCTTATGATTACACCTATCGAAAAAAACAAGTGCCTTAAAACGCAAAATTCGAGGTTTTATTTTAGCTAAGTTGATTAAAAGCCTTATATCTCATAGCTTTCAGGGTTTAGAGCCAAAAAGGGGGTGGTAAAAAGGTATCGAGTGGGTTAAAGAAACGCATTGTAGGCTACTCAGGAGCTTTAGGAAGGGCTATTCTGAGCAAGTTATTAATAAAATATAAAGGGGGATTTTAAATTATGAAAAGGAAATATTTTTTAGTAGGTTTAGTTTTAATATTAGCTATGTTTTTTATAATTAATACTTCCGGCATCGATGCAATGATGTATAAGATATTAGATAGCGAAGGGAATGTCGTTCGTATAGTTAGTAATCCTGTCCTGTCAATTAAAGAAAAAGAGGCGGGATATACTATTTCACCACCACCCGGGAAACAAGAATTTAAGCAAGCGGAACCAGACAAAGTAAATAATTACAATTTTCTAAATACAACCTGGAGTATGAGCAGAGAAGACGTTAAAAAAATAGAAAAAGCCGGGTTTAAAGAGAATGTTGAGAATGAGGATTTGTTGCAATATAAGGGAAAAATGGAAGGCCTTGATTGTTATATGAATTATTCTTTTGAGGAGGGCAGACTTATGAGCACTTTCTTTATAATTCCTTCTTCCAGGGAAAATTTCAGTAAGCTTTTTAAATTTTATCTTGACGTCCAGCCGTATCTCAAAAAAAAATATGGGAGAATATTTACGGTTAAGAGCCTTGCCAAGGATAATGAAGACAAGACCTCATGGGATACCTCTCTTAGTAAGGTGGGTTTGTTTATATCGAATATTGATAAGGATTGGTATTTGATTATTGACTGCAAGAGCAAATCAGAACCCGAACTCAATATAAAAAAGTGATGAAAAAAGAAAAGGCGGTCTTAGGGGTATCCTGGACGAATTGTCAGTATGATTTTTAAAGAAGGTGAAAAAGTGAAAAAAGAATTTGAATTTGATACCCGTTATTCTGATGTGGAGCAGGACTTGCAGGATAGAGAGAATCAGATAAAACCTATACACTTTAAAACTTGCTCGAAATGTGGAGAAACAAAGCCGATCTTCAAGTTTTCGTTAGACAAGCGGAATCTTGACGGTAGAATGAACATCTGCAGAGCCTGCCGGAGCCTGGAAAGTCTAAAATATTATTACCATAACCGGGTTAAAATGCTGATACAGAATAGAGAATATCTGAAAGCTAACAAGAAAAAGCGGAGCATTTATTCTAAAAGTTACCGAGAAAAACACAAAGAATATTTAAAAGAGCTTACTTCAAAATGGTATATGAGCAATAAAAAAGCGATCAAGAAAAGGAACTTGAAATATTACCAGGAGAATAAAGAGGCCTGTCAGGCCAGGAGAGAACTTTGGATAGAAAAGAATAAGGAAAAGATCAGGGAATATAACCGGGAATATAAACGAAAGCATAAGATTTTAAAGACTGGGTGATCCAATTTAAAAAAATATAAAAAAGGGGAATTTAAGAAATGAAAAGGAAGTATTTTTTGGTAGTCTTATTTTTAATATTAGCTATATTTTTATCGGGTTGTGGTGAAGGGAATAAAAAACAATCTGTATTAACTTTAAGTCCAGAAGATATACTATTTTCAGAGGCAGTGGTAGAAAGGTATCGACCGGATTATTATGTAACTCAGTGTTACGCTACTAATAAAGGGGAAAATGTTTGGAAAGGTAGTGTAAATATGATAGTAAAAGATGTCGATGGATGCCCTTTATATGCGAGAACCTCTAACGCTTGGCCTGAAATAGAATTAAAGCCAGGCGAACGGGATTATCTAATAGCTAAAATTCCAACGTATCTGTATTCGATTAAAAATGCTCCACAAGGAATTTTAATAATTGTTTGGAGTTGGGGAAGCCAGGAAGTAGCTAAGAGAGTCAAAATAAAATAAATTAAAGAATCGAATCCCGGCAATCTGGCTTATTCCAATTCCCCGGGTTGCCGTTCCCTGCTCTCCGGACCAGAAGGTCTATTCCAGGGAGCAGGGTTGTTTATAAAAGCATAAACCAAAATTAAGGAAGTGATCTTAAAAAATGGTTCTGAAGGTAGAGGCTTTAAAAGAGACCAGGTCTTTTTATAAGGTGGAATTGAAAAAGGAAGACCTGACGGAAAGAGAAAGAAATAAATATTCGAGGGCTTTAAAACTTATTGAGGGATTTATTAAGGGGAAGGAAGATTCCCGAGATTCCCGGGAAAGAGGAAAACATAAAAAATCTATTCCTGATGATCATAGGAGAGCAATATTCTTGAATAAAAGAGGTTATTAAATAAAAAAGGGGGTTTAATTAAATGAGTAATATGAATAAGACAGTTAGCTTTCTCTATAAATTAGCTCGTAAACTTAATGATGTAAAAGTTATAACTTCAGGAGATCCTAAAAAGGTGGCCAGGAGAGTAAAGAATAAAATTTTAGGTAGGAAAATCATTCGTAAAATTTGGTGATAACCTTTGAGGCGTTTTCGAAGGGATAAGTTAATTAAATTGTTTAATCTCGTCGGTTTTTAATCCCCGGGTGTGGACCGGTGAAAAAAGGTATCTCTCCGTTTATCGAATAGGTTTGTCGAATGTGGGTAATGGCCGGGAAGGGGCAGGGATTCGGGGATATCTTACTTAACACAAGAGGGAGTATGTTAATAATAAAATAATAGCGAAAGCCTTATAAATAAAGAGTATTTAAAATAAGAGTAAAAATACTTTAAAAAAGGTTTGACTTTTTTCTTTACAATATTATATAATAGAATAAAAACGTAAAGAAAGGATATTGAGAAAATGAGAAAGGTCCAACCGATAAGAGAACTTAAAGCGATCCGGGCAATTAAGGGGAATCTGAGGAAAAAGAATCCCCGGAATTTTTTACTCTTTACCCTGGGGATTAATACCGGCCTCAGGATATCCGATATATTGAAACTAAAGGTCGAAGATGTGAAGGATCAGGCCGGAGAGATCAAAGAATATTTAGACCTGAAAGAGAAAAAGACCAAGAAACAAAGATTAATTTATATTAACGATGAGGCCAAAAATGCCTTAGAATATTTTTTTGATAAGACCGGAATATATAACCTGGAACGTTATCTATTCATTAGCGATAAGACAAAGATAAATAAACCTATTAGTCGAATCCGGGCCTGGCAGTTAATTCAATCCTGGTGTAGAGAGGTCGGGATCAAGACCAGGATAGGAACTCATACTTTAAGAAAAACTTTAGGCTATCAGATGAGAATGTCCGGCGTTCCTATCGAACTTATACAAGAGGTCTTAGGCCATCAATCTATCTCGATGACTAAACGCTACCTGGGGATCACCGATGACGAGGTAACTAAGGTATTGAAGAATTTTAATTTATAGATATATCTAAGAAGAAAAGGCGTAAGTTTTTAAGCGAAAAGGTCAATAAACGCATACAATCATAAGGGCAAGAAATTTGAGGGGCCTTAAAAGCGAAATTTGGAGGTCTAAAAGGGACTCGTATCTCGTATTGAGTACCGCATGCGGTTAGCGTATCGCGTATCGCGTATCGAGTATCGCGCTAAGAATTAGGCTGATTTTTTCTTATACAATCCTACAAAATTAAGGTGGTGATTCTAAATGCTCCCGGAAAGATTAAACTTTTTAAGTGAGTTTGATAATTTCTATAATAAATTAATCCTGGACCTAAAAGAAGATAAATACAACGAACAGGAATTTTATTTAATTGTAGCTGCTAAAGTTAAAGCAATGGATCGGGAAAGAAGGGAAAAATTAACCAGGTTAAATGAGAAGTCTAAAACGGTTCAAGCTGTTTAAAACATATTTTTTCTTAACTTGTATTATAATTATTACAAACAATACAAACATTACAATTATTAACGGGGGGGATAAATGAAAATTATAACTATAACCAATCAGAAAGGCGGAACCGGAAAAACCACCCTTGCGATAAATTTAGGAGTATCTCTTGCTTTAATGGGCAAAAAGATATTGTTAATTGATTTGGACCCCCAGGCTAACCTTACCTATTCATTCGGGATACATAATCCAGAAAATACCATAGTGGAAGTATTGCAGGGGAAACAAACAATACAAACAATACTTGTAAAAAGAGAAGGTTTAGATATTGCCCCTTCTTCTTCCCGGTTAGCCGACTTAGAAGTATCTATAATTAATAAGATTGGAAGGGAACAGTTATTGAGTGAACGACTAAAGGATTTAGGGGGATATGATTATATCTTTATTGATAGCCCCCCGGCTTTATCTATACTGACCGTAAATGCCTTAACTGTGGCCGACGAGGTATTGATCCCTTTACAAATGGAAGTTTTAAGCTTTCAAGGCTTAACGCAATTATTGAAAACCATCGATGAGGTTAAAGGTGTTTTGAATAAAAACTTGAAGATTGGGGGAATTATAGTATCGATGTTTGATAGTAGGAGAAGGTTATCAGGTGAGGTCTTAAACGAGATCAAGAACAATTCAAAAGAAAAGGTTTTTAATTCGGTTATTAAGATTTGTGTAAAAATAGCAGAATCACCCTCATTCGCTAAAAGTGTATTAAGTTATGCACCTGGAAGCTCTGGTTCTGTTGATTATAAGAATTTGGCTAAAGAATTTTTAAACGAAAGGAGTTAAATATGCCAGTAGGAAAAAATATCAATCTTGAAGATAAAATTATCAAGAAAACCACAGGCAAAACAAGTAATAAACGTAATGTAAGTAATACACGCAAAATAGGCATGCCTTCCCTTGATCCTGGTAAAGAAACCTTTAAGACTAAAAAAATGACCTTTTATATTAAGAAGGATTTGTTGCAAAAATTATATAACTTTTCATACTGGGATAGGCGCAGCTTAACAGAGGCTTTTAATATGGTTGTGAATGATGGCTTAAAAGGAAAAAACATAAAACAGAAAACTTAATCAGAATAAGTCTGTAATATTAAATTATTTTATTTGAGGAATTAAAATGAAGTTATGCTTGACAAAAAATAAGTTATGTGATATCGTTTTTAGTGTGGGGGTAAATAATTAAGGGGGTGTTTATGGTGATCGCTGTTGTTAATACAAAGTTATATTCGGTAGAGGACCTGGTGAGTATGCTAAACCTAAGTGCCAGGACTGTCCGGGTATATCTAAGAGAAGGAAAAATCAAGGCCAGGAAGATAGGTTTATCCTGGTATGTAACCGAAGAGAATTTACAAAAGTTTATAGAGGGAGTTAAATAAAAATAGAAAAAAAGGTCTGAAATCAGCTGGCGATGTATTCAATTTGCTAAAAAGTGTCACAGCGTGACACAATTCATCGATAAAAGTTGGCATTTAGGTTCAGGTCTTGATTTAAAGTGATTAAAAAGGGGATATTTAGAGGAAAAAAACAGCCACTAATATCCCTTTTTTTATTTTTATAACAGAAAAAGAAGGCAAATTTTATGAAAGAGATCGGAAAATTAGATATTACAGATAACAGAAGATTAGTTTTATCTATCGGGGAATATAAGGAACAAGAAAGAGTTGATTTAAGGCAATTCGTAAAAGTAGATGGGAAGTATATTCCCACTCCTAAGGGTGTAAATTTTAACTCTGAATGGCTACCAAATTTTATAAAAATGATAAGGAAGTTGGAAGATGTCTAATAGTCAGTATGATAGGGGATACAAGGTTAAACTTGATATCGAAATGTTTTTGGTTTAGAATACAAAAAGAAAAAGGAGCCTCTTTAGCACTTTGAAACTCCTTTTTCTATAAATATATATCCCCACGTTTTAAGTTTATGGGGCCTTGTGAGTTTTTATATTAACATAATAAATATAAAATTGTCAAATTAAAAAAGACAGGTGATCAGAGTGAATATAGGTTTTTACCTTAAAAATGAAGATCCTTTTGAGGTGCTATTCAAAAAAGCTTTAGATGGGATCAGTAGAAGATATAGGGCAGGCACTATTGAATATATCAGAGAGCACCATGGGAGCCTTTATGAGCAGACCGATCAGGCAGAAGACCGGCTTAATGAAGTCTGAAAAGCAGGACTTAAAGGGGAAGCCACTATTGAAGAATTCAGGGGAATCTTAACAAAGTGGTATTCACTTCATATTAAAGGAATCGAGATCTGTAAAGATCTAGTGAAGGAGCTGAGTTTTAGCAATGGAAAAGGATAGGAAGAAAATCAAAAAGGAAAAGAAGAGGCTTAAAGCTATCCGGGAGCTGAGGGAGCAAAGGAATAAAGAGAAACAGGAATCTAATATTGGGTTTAAATCTGGCCGGTAAAACGGTCTATTGCCCGGCGGGATCGGTGGGGGCTTTATTGCTCTCCTTTCGACTGATCCTTCCGGGTTAATGAAAGGAGAGTAATATATATGAGGAAAATGGAACGAGAATTAGATAGAGTATCGGTTAAGATGAGTGAATTGCTTAAAAAAGCAGAAAAAGAAAAAGAAGAGAAGATAAGAAAATTAGTTGAGAAATCTAAAAATGAGAAAACAAAAGTAACCGAAGAGGACTTAGACAAAATTCTTATTGAGTATACCAGAAGAAGAAAAAAAATTGGCTTTGAAGGCGAGAAAAAACTTAATGCTGTCCTTGAGAAGTATGATCGGGTAGGGGGTCTGGTTGATACTGCTGATATTGACGCTCCCCTGAAAATGCTTAAAATTATATCTCAATTCAAAGATGATGACTGGAAGATTACCAAAGTAGGGGGAAAAATAAAGAAGGAAGGAGTTAAACAATAAGCAAATGGAAGAATATATAGATTTATGCCACTACAAGACACAGGAAAAGATCACAGTTAAAGCTAAAAGGACAGGAAAGGAAGGGCAGTATTTAGCCCGTCGCATTAACCCCGACCACGAAGATAAAGACCCTTCTATGGGGATCAATACAATTAAAGGTGAATATAACTGTAACAGCCGACATGATGCCAAAGGGGTTTGTTTAATTTAGGGCAAAAAAAAATTAAATAAAAGCTGGGCAGAAAACTGCCTGCGTCTAAAAGGCGTGATTGGAGGGCAGGCTAACTCCTTTACTTCCAATTACGCCAATTAGGCATAAGGAGAGTAAATTATGCAAGTATTAACAGAGACATTTTTAAAAGCATTATTCGCTGGTGTAGATAAAGAAAACTACATTGATGTTAGGACTTTTGAACTTATAAAAGATGAACCTAAACCTAAATTCAAAGAGCAATTTTTTGAAAGGATAAAAGATATTGATAGACTAACCAAATTGTTAAATACAGACCATTTCAAAAATCTTAATGTCCATTTTGGAGTATGTCCCAGATATCGTAAGGGAACGGGAACTGAAAAAGACGTAAAAGTCTTACAAGCACTTTATTGTGATATAGACTGCAAAAGAAAAGACAAGCCTAACTTGCCAACCAAAGAAGAGGCTTTACAGAAAATAAAAGAATTCAAAATACCTCCATCAATAATAATAGATAGTGGACAGGGCTATCATCTATATTGGTTACTATCAGAACCAATCAACATTAAGAACAATACTTATACATTGCATTTAAGGGGGATGTTAGCGGGTTTGTCTAAAGCATTAGGTGGAGATATTGCTGGGAAAGATTTATGTCGTTGTTTAAGGGTGCCGAATACTTTTAATTTTAAGCCTGACCATAATGGAGGTCTACCAGTAAAGATAATTAAATTTGAACCTGATATTAAATATGACATCAAACAATTCAAAGAGTTTCATATCAAACAAGAAGAGAAAGTTTTAGGTAAAACAGCAATAGGGAAAGAGAAAATTAAAGGTTGGATTAGTAATTTAGATGATATCGTATTGCCTGATAGTTTTAAAGAACTTCTAAAATCAAATAAAAAGTTAAAAGCGACTTGGAATGGTATCAGGACTGATTTGGCTGATACGACTAAGAGTGGTTATTCTATGTCTTTAACCAGTATATTAGTCAACCGTAATACTTTTACCGATGAAGAGATTATCAAAGCAATGATAGTCCAGCCAAATGGGAAGTTAAAAGATAATGACCCCGAATATCTATTATATACATTGAAGACTGCCAAAGGGAACTTCGCTATAAAACATCCAACAAAATTTAATGTCAAACTATATTCAGAAAAGATGAGAGAAAAATATAACTTAATTTATGATTATTTAGGTAGGTTTTGGTATTACAGTGTAACGAAAAAGATTTGGAAGTTGGGAGCAGAAAAATGGATAAATGCAATATTAAGGGAAGAGATATTAAAACCAGAACATTGCTCTGTCCATTATGTAAATGAAGTTATCAATGAACTAAAAGGTAAGTGCTTTAAAGAGGAAGATGCAATAGAACCCCCTTTAAATTTAATTCCTTTTAACAATGTTATATTCGATTTGGATACAGATAAAACTATAGAATACTCCCCTAAATATTTTTTTATCAGTAAATGGGCAGTAAATTATAATCCCCAAGCTCCCAGTTGTAAAAAGGTAGATGAATTTTTAAACGACATAGTTGAAGAAAAAGATGTTATCACTTTAAAAGAATTTGCTGCTTATCCTATGTGGGGAAGTATCCCTAATCCCAGAAGTCTCTTTTTATATGGTGGAAGTAGGAATGGAAAAAGTCAATATGAAAGATTGCTTACCAGAATTTATGGCAAAGAGAATATGGCTATGGAAAGTATGACCTCCTTAGCAAAGGATAAGTTTGCAGCAGCTAACTTATATGGTAAAGCCTTAAATATAGCAAGCGAAGAAAATTATTCAATGATTAAGAATGATGACATGTTTAAGAGAATAACTGGGCAAGACCTTATAAGGGGAGAGAGGAAATTTAAAGAACCGTTTTACTTTTATAACAAAGCAAAAAGTATCTTTGTCGGGAACATAATAAGGGAGACAGCAGATACTTTAGATGCTTTTTTTGATAGGACGATTATTGTAAAATGCCCTTACAAATTTGTTTTAAATCCTAAAGCTCCAAATGAGAAAAAGAAAATTCTTGATATTATTGATAAATTACCTGAAATAGAAATAGAAGGATTTGCCTTATGTTTAATTGTCTATTTAAAAAAACTAAGAAAAAGAGATTGGGAGTTTACAAACGAAAAGTCCTCTGAAGTGCATAAAGCAGAATACTTATTAGCCAGTGAACCATTATCAACTTTTTTAGAAACTGAAACAATAAAAAATAGAGATGGTAAAATTCAAAAACGTTTTTTTTGGGAAAAATATAATGAATATTTAACAACCATTGACCATCCAGGGATTAAAACAATTAAGCTTGGAACTAAGATGAGAGATTTAGGATATGGAACAACTTTAATATATTACAATAGAGGGAAGGAACACAAAGAAGCTTGGTCTGGGATAAATTGGAAGTCCGACAAACTTAAAAAAGAAGAGGAAGAATTAGACGATACTGATAAAACAATGATACAAGAAAGCATGAAGGTCTTTAATTCAACAGGGAAACAAAATATAGAAGAAGTAAATGGAGAATATGTCAGACCAGAAGATATGCCTGAATAAAAAGAGTAAAAAATATTGCCAATATGGTGATTTTTAAAACTATTATAAACAAAGGGTTACAACATCTATATTGGCAATATTGGCAATATTGGCAATATTCTATATTAAGACAAACTATTAAAAAAATATTATATGTAATTATTTATATATTGTATATATAACTTAATAGCAAACTTAGCCAATATTGCCAATATTGCCAATATGAAGGAGGTAATGAAATGAGTAAGAAGACCTGTTTACACCTAAGGGAATAATATGTTTTTCTACTTTTTTAGTGTTTTTTTAAAATATTTTCATATCTGAGAGGTAGGTAAAAACCACTCCTTTTACTCCAGACACTCCTTATGCGTCCTCTATAGGTAGATTTATCAAGGGTTTCAAATTCCTTAAAAAGGGGTAAAATATTTTATGTACTCATTTTACTCCTTATGACAGATATTTTTTGTCCTTAAAACTAAACCAAAAAAAGTGGTGTTAATCTGGAGAAGTTGGATCAGAAGGAAAGAGAAAGATATCTCCAGGCTCATTATTATTCAGAAATCCCAGACCATTGTATTTGTGTTAAAGAGGGAATAAAGACTGGCATATGTGATATAATAGCTAAAAGGAAAAAAAGAATATTATAGTATCGGGGAAGGGGAATTTACCTTCCTATTTTTTTTATCTGAAAGTTTACAAAAGTTTACTAATCAAAAAATAAATATAGGTGGTGTGATATAAGATGTCTAACAATAACGGGGGATCAATCAAAAGGACATTAAGGGAAAAGAAATTTATCGAAGCATATATCGAGAATTGCGGAAATGCGACAGAGGCCTATTTAGCTGTAAGCCCTGATATTAAAAGAGATTCGGCGAAAGAGTTAGGTAAACGAATGGTGGCTAAGGTTGGCCTTTCGATCGTTGAGGTTTTAGATAGGATGGGGCTTTCGGACCCGGTTATTAGTCAAAAACTCATAGACGGTTTAAATGCTACCAGAGAAACAGGAACAGGTGAAGATAGGAAAGAGATAGCGGATCATAATGTAATTGTTAAATATTTAGATATGATTTTAAAATTAAAGGCTTCCTACCCTGCTGATAGAAGTAAACTTGAATTGACCGGTAAAGATGGGCAACCACTTGTTCCCCCTCAAATCAATTTTACAACAATTAAAAGTTATGAGAATTGTCCCTTAAAAGATACGGGAGGTTGTCCTCTGGAGAAAGAAGTTAATCGATTAGAGGAATTAAAAGAGCAGAAAAAACCTGAAAATGCCAAAAGTTAAAGTAAAGAAAGATGACAAAATTATTAAATCTAAAAAACCAGATTATTGGGGGGTTTTATGGAAGAGATTAAAGTAAAACTAACCTTAAAGCAGACTCAATGTTGGGATGCCTTCTGGAATGATGAGATCAATCAGATACTCTTCGGCGGAGCGATGGGAGGCGGTAAATCTTATATAGGTTGTATGTTATTAGATCGCTTTGCAAGCTGGGTAATAGAAAAGTTTAACTTACAGCCAACCATATACCCTATACAACTTGGGTTTATAGGTAGATACAGAGGAGTAGACTTTAACGATACCACTTTGGAGACCTGGAAAAGGATCACTCCAAAACATTATTATATAAGGTCCCAGGACAAGGAAATAGTCATAGAAGATAAGGTTAAATATGCTTATGGTGGACTGGACACCCAGGAAGCAGTAAATAAGTTTTCATCGGCAGAGTTTGCGGTAGTGTTCATTGATCAGGCGGAAGAATGTAACCGGGACAGGATAGCGGTATTGATGTCGAGATTTAGATTAAAGATCAATGGCATACCATTACCATATAAAGCTCTATTTACCGCTAACCCGGCAAACTGTTTCCTTAAAGATGAATTTGTATTGGCTAATAATCCAAAAAAAGTTTATATCCCAGCCTTACCGATGGAAAATCCCTATCTACCGGATACTTATATAGACAGCATAAAAGATGCTTTCAAGCACAGGCCAGAACTGTTACTGGCGTATTTAGAGGGAAGTTGGGATAGCCTGGAAGGTGCTGACATCATAATTAAGGATATCTGGATAAGACAGGCCAGTGAAGTTGTTATAAGCTATGTAGGGCGTCCTAAGAAGGTATTTGGGGCAGATATAGCACGCTATGGTGATGATAGGACTGTTATCTATTATCTCGAAGGCACGGACATTAAAGATGAAATGATATTCGGGCAAAAAGACACAATGTATACCGCTGGTAAGATCCATATCTGGGCACAAGAAAAGAGACCTGACTTAATTGGAATAGACGTAATCGGGCTTGGTGCAGGAGTAGCAGATAGATTGCGGGAGATGGGCGATAAAGTATTAGATTTTAATAGTTCTGATAAAGGAGAACCACGAGATCAATTAAAGTTTAGAAATTTACGGGCTGAAATGTGGTGGAGTGTAGGGCGCAGATTTGCCGAGAAAGATATTAGATTAACCTGGGAAGATGAAGAACTGCGAAGGGAATTAAGTTGTGTATCATATTTAATCAAGGACGGCAAGATAAAGGCTGAAGCGAAAGAGGATATTAAAAGACGGTTAATGAGAAGTCCCGACAAGGCTGATGCTTATATTATCGGATTACATACATTGGATCACGCAGTTGTATCAAAGAAGTGGATACAGTGGGAAGCGGAACAGGATGCGGAGGCATTAGCCCAGGCTAATCCATATACAGGAGCTTGATATAGAAGTCTCTTCTGATAAATAAAGTTAGAGGATTATACAAAGAAAAGTAATAAATAGCGGTGGATCATAAAAAAGTATTTATTCAATGAAAAATAAGGCTTTGAAGAAAAATCATAATGCAATCTATTGCACTAAATCAGAAGTAGATATCCCTTTAATTGTTGCAAAAGGTTGCATTTTAGGTAGACCAAAATAGACACTACAGGTTACAAAAAGTTAACATTTCAAAGCTGACAAATGCTGACATTCCAGGTTGACAAAAGTTGACATTCCAGGGAAGGCTCTCATCTATCCCTTAAAAAAGGGTAAGGGGGCTTTACAGGGGATAGATTAAATTACATAGGGTATCCATAAGCGGTTAATGCTTGGTAAGCTAATAACAAGGGTAGAAAGGCACCTGGAACGTGAATTTCAGCACTAAAAGCACCCCTTAAATAACCTATCCTAATCTTTCAAGGTCAAACTACTGTAATCTTGCTTTCTTCACTTCTTCACTAACTACCAGTTTGATCTCCAGGATACCCCTAAAAACGACGTCAGGTATCTTTATTGAGGGTTCACAGGTATAAAACAGGCTATCATAGGCAATCATACCTTAATACACCTTTTTAGCTAAAATACCAGGATAGGAAATCCGACAGATCCGACAGGGTATCGCTAAAAAAGGGAAGCAGAAAATTCAACTGATCCTACTTAAAAATGACAAAAAGGAAAGGAAAAGCACAAAAAGGGGAAGCTCTTATCTATCACTTAAAATATACTTTACTAATGTTAGGATAAAATCCAAAGAATCCAAAGAAAAAATGACAAAAAGGAAACACCTCTTATATAAAGGTTTAGGAGTGTCAGGGCTTTGCCCCTGTCCTGCCGTAGTGATAAGGGTTTCCTGCTTTTTAGCGATACTATTTTTAGGGGTCAGGGGTCTATATTATAATCGAAAGAATCGAAAGTTATTTAGGTAAAAAGAAAGGGTTAGGGGTTAAAGTAAGGAATGTAAGGTTTATCTTACAAAAAAAGGGGGATCGATGTAATAAAAGGTTACATTTTCAGGTTTGTAAAGGTTTACATTTGGTTGCCCGCAGGTTTACAGTTATAGCAGATTTTCAGGTAGAAAAAAAGTAGCCATTTAGCGGTTAAAATTTTTCGTAAATTATAAAATTGCCTGGTAGTGTCAAAGCTCTTATAATTCAGGGGTTTCAGAAGATAAAGAAGAAAAATTATACTTCATTATGCTTCACTAATTCGGGGGGTAGAAATACCCTCTTTTTTTTATCTGGAGAAAGCGATCCTTCAAGTTTATACCAGGCTGGCCAGGTTAACAAAAGTCAACCTTTTAGTTATTGAAAAAGGTCAGTGCAGGGTCAGTATAAGGTCAGTAAGAAAGCAATAAAAGAGGGCAAGATTGATGAGAGAGATTTTTATATAATTATCGGGGCAAAATGTAAATCAATGAATCAGGAAAAACGAGAAGAAAATCTTTTGTTAAATAAAAGGGCCGGATAAGGCCTAAAAACAGGATATAAAATTTACTCAAAAACAGGGAAAAAGCTATATTTTTTATTTTTATATAATAGTGGATGTGTATAATCGAGGGAATCTTAAAAAATAAAAACGCTGTAAGGGTATATATAGCTCAATTCGTTGGTGTGGCTTGGTGTGGTTTTTTACTTAACAAAAGTATCTTTTGAGGTATGAAAGAATAAAAATGAAAAGTCTATTTGGGTTTTTTCTTTAACTTATATTACAATCTCGTAAGATAAAATAAATACAATAAATTAAAAATGCAAAAAAACCCGAAAATTATCGAAAAATCGAGGCCTGCAACCGTTGGAAACAAAGGAATTTTTTTTTCGATTCCTCATTGCTTGGTGTGGCTTGGTGTGGCCTTGGTGTGGCTCATAGATTTGGCAAAAAAAAAGGCTATTTAAGGGGTATAAAAGTTTTTTTGTTTTTTGGTGTGGATCGATTCTCCTGGCCAGGTCCGGAGAAGTTTGTATTTAACACAATACATAATGTGTATAATATAAAAACCTATATAGAATAAGGCTTTTAGAGAATCTGAATTTTTTATAACACAATACTTGCTTTTTGCTTAATCTATGTTATTATTATGTAAGATAGATTAAGTAAAATAAGGGGGTAAAAAAGTAATGAATATTGTAGAACCAATCAGGTCAGAAAATCAAATCAAACAGATTAGGGGGAACTTATACCGGCAGAAAAATCCGAGGGATTATTTACTCTTTGTCTTTGGTATTAACTCAGGTCTCAGGATAGGGGATATATTATCCCTGAGACTTGCAGATGTCAAAGATGACCAGGGGAATTTAAAAGATTATTTAGAAATCAAAGAGCAAAAGACCGGCAAGACCAGGAAGGTGCATTTTAATAAGCAGATTAAGGAGGCTATAAATTATTATATTAAAAAGACTGATATATTTGACCTGGAACAATACCTATTCACTAACGAGAAATCAAAGAGGAATAAACCGATTACCCGGATCAGAGCTTACCAGTTAATTAATAAGTGGTGCAGGGACGTTGGAATCAAGCATAAAGTTGGTGGTCACACGCTTAGAAAGTCATTCGGATATCACCTGCGAAAGCAGGGAATAAGTATCGAAAGGATCTCTAATCTATTGAATCACCGGAATATTAAAGTAACTTTTCGATACATTGGAATCAATGATGATGAAAATAAAGAAGTTATTAATGGCTTTGGGATATAGAACAGATAAAGAAGAAGAAGAGAGGAAGGCCAACGATTTTCACCCAGGAATTGAGATCTAAACTAATTGAGCCATTTTGGGCTAGGTTGAGGCTGGTTATCTCCAGGTCCTGGCCATTAATTAATTGATTGATTGTTTGAATCCGGAGAACACGCAAAGGCAGGGGGCGGGGGTCGGCGGATTTCTTCGGAGAGAATATCTCCTGTTAGCCCCGTCTAACCCTTATCGCATGGAGAAATCTTGAAAGGAGCTATAATCGGGTTGACAACCTGTTGAGCTTTTAAAAGGGTATAAAAAAGCCTTAAAATTGAAACCGTTGATTTATAAGGGCAAAATGCGAACCCTGCACCAGTGGGAGAGAATTGTGATCTGAGTATGGGGCCGGTACGCGCACACTGCTCCTCCCCGATCCTTATCTTCGGTCATCTTTTATATTTCTCTTATATTTATATTTCCTAAAATAATTTATTAAAAAAGAAGGATTTTTTAAATGCCTGTCGTATAAGATATAAAGTAGCGCTTCAACAATTATGCTAAAAAAATAAAAGGAGGTCTTTTAAAGTGAACAAAGGCGAATTGATCAGTCAGGTGGCCAATGAAATAGAATGCACCAAACGGGAAACTAAAATAATCGTAGAATGTATATTTAAAAATGTTAGTGATTGTTTAGCTAAAGGTGATACTGTTGGATTGGTGGGTTTCGGTACTTTTGGTATTAGAAAAAGGGCTGCCCGAATGGCCAGAAATCCCCGCACCGGCGAAAAAATATCTATACCGGCCAAGAGCGTTCCCTTCTTCAAAGCTGGTAAAATATTAAAAGATAAAGTAAAATAATAAACTGATTATTAACCGATTAGGCAGGGTCTAGTAAAGTTATATAGGAAACATTTCAAAAATAATTTTTTAGAAAAGAAGGATTTTTTTTGGGTAATGTTGTATTATATTAGTATAGAGAAAATATCATTATCATCACAATGACATTTTAAATAATTGGAGGCTATATAAAATGTCCAAACCATTAGAAAAAGAATTTAAGTATTATATCAAAAATCAGAATAAGCTGGTAAAGAGATATAAAAATAAGTGCATTGTAATAAAGAATGAAAAAGTAATTGGCGTTTATGATTCGGAGGCAGAAGCAGTTCAGGAAACTTCAAAAAATGAACCCCTGGGGACTTTTTTAGTACAGAAATGTACACCAGGCAAAGAAAGTTATACCCAGACTTATCATTCAAGAGTAACTGTTGCCTAATTTTTTAAAAAATGGATAAAAAAATAAAAGCTTTTACATCATCTTATAAAAAAATATCTAGAGTATTAAGTAATGAAGTGATAATTACTAAGGCAGTTTCTCCTTCAAATTCCAAACGTCTTTATTTAAAAGATTATGACCATAAAAAATATAATTCTATATGGGATACCGGGGCAACAGGAAGTGTTATAACTAAAAAGGTTGCACAGGAGTTTGATTTAAAGCCAGCAGGGATGGTTGAAGTACACACAGCAAGTGACACCAAGATGGCTAATACATATTTAGTTAATATTTGGTTGCCGGGCAAAGTTGTATTTTATAATTTGATAGTAACAGAAGGGAAACTGACTGGGCAATGTGAAGTTTTAATAGGAATGGATATAATCTCAGAAGGAGATTTTGCTGTTACAAATTATAACGGTAGAACGGTCTTTACTTTTAGAATCCCTTCTGTTGGATGTATAGATTTTGTGAAAAATCCTTATCAGGGGAAAAATGTTTCGCATTGCGAAAAAAAATGAATATAATCTAATGGATATATGGGGAACATTGCGCAGGCGAGGGTTTTTACCTACAGCGATCGCTTAGTAAAACATCTTTAGTTCTTCAGAAATGCCCCAAAAACGAACGTAGAGTGCCTTTATTCGTGAATATTTTTCTTTTTAAGTCAAATGTAGGCAATTATACCTTAATCTGCTTTTTATCTAAAAAATATCAGTGATATAAGAAAAAAAAGAATCTTTTTGTAAGTAAATTTTAAAATTTTTTATGCTCATACTTGAAATTTAAGCATATTGCTCACATCTCTTAAAACCCTTATAAAATAAGGATTTTTATTTTTACAGGTCAAAAATAGGTGTTACCCTACCGACCCCCCGAAAAACGTGATTTTGAAGCCTTATAAATCAACGGTTTCAGAGCGCACTTTATAGGAATAGAGGCTTCTCTTTCTCTCTTTTTGCTTTTGTTCTCTCCAACGTTTTTTAGTAAGATATTTTTTACAGGATTCGCAATATTTTTGATTGTAATGGTCAGCCAAAAAAGTCTTCCCACATCTCTTGCAATGTATCTTCACTTTACCTGCTGCCGGACTTTTTTCTTCTACGATTCGTTCTTTATCTTTTTTGGTTAGTCTGTATTCAACTTCTTTAGCTTGGTGTTCAGCTTGATAGAGGGCTTCTAATTGAGGGTTCATAGGTAGGACTGCCCTTTCAAAATAATCACATCTTTTATCTTTGAATATGGAACAGCGACAATCTTTATCTCGTTCTCTATCGCAGTAATCTTTTATAGTAATGCTTTGTGGAATATTTTTGATGTATATTATTCCTTTTGTAGAAGAATCGTAACAAGCACACTCATTTACTACTAATTTTTTAACTGATTTACCGATATTCATGATTCAACTCTTTTTTGATCTCTTGCTTATGAAACCCCTTATATTATAACATTATTAGTTCAATAACATCCAAATAAAAAGTTACAAAATTTTGACCTTTTAGGAAAGTGATCTTTCAATAAGTTTTATAAATGTAAAGTAAGTAAACTTAAGTAATTAACCTATTCAATTTTTTAGGCATTGCTTGATATGAGTATATGTGTTATATATATGCAAAAGAAGAAAGGAGAATTGAATCTATGCCTATCAATATCAGAGGGGAAAAATATTACCTGGTCGAGGATCTCGCTAAGATACTGCCCTTAACAAAAAATACTGTCAGAATGTATATCCGGAAGGGCCGTCTCAGAGGGCGAAAACTCGGTAAACTTTTTTATGTTAGCAATACTGATTTAAGGAAATTTTTAGATGGCGGGGAAGAGGATCAGGATATACAGAAGATGGATAAAGGAAAGGAGATTTAGATGATAAAATATAAGTCCAAGAGAGGGGTCTTCGATGCCCTGCTGATTAAGGCCCTGGGAGTAGAATATATCAAATTTGTGATTTCGCTCTCCGGGAGTTGTAAGATCCCGGAAGGATTCCCTAAGGAATACGGGATAAGATTATACAATGAGGGGATCCCGGCGAAGGTTTTTGAAGAGGTGCCTCCCGGGCTATCTGTAGAGGAATTAGGTAGGATTAAGAAAGACTTTGAATCCTGTCTAGCTGTCTTTAGAGAGATGACCGAGAGGGCTATTGCGGGGCAAAGACCGACCAAAGAGGATATCAGGATTTTAGAAGAGATTTTGTTGAAAGACAAGAAATTAAGGATAGAGAGTTATTCTAAAGAGAAGTCCTATTTTTACCCCTCGATGTATGTAAATATACCTACGGGCAGGGCTTTAGCCTTCTCTTGGGTATACTGGGTCTGGATTAAAGATATTAAGGCAAGGAAGTGTAAAGCTAAAGATTGCCATAAGATTTTTATTTCGGTGAGATCAGACCAGGAATATTGCTCCAAACGTTGTGCCAAAAGGGTCTGGGCACAAAAAAATATTTTAGAACAATAAACTTGACATCCTTCTAATTTTCATATAAAATGTGTTTATACATAAATATATAAAAAAACAAGCCCGCTATCATCATTAGACCGAGATAAGCGGGCCCGAGCAGAGCCTAAGTCCTTACGGGTTTTCTCTTGGCTCCTAATTTATTATATCACATATAAGAGAAAAAACAATAAAGGGCTTGGCTCCTGTTAGAAGTCAGGCCTTTTTTTATTAGGAGGCAAAGGGGAAAAATGATAATCAATCCGATTAAAAAGAGGAGAGAGGAAGAGGGGTTAACCCAGGTGGATATGGCTATTCTGATGGGAGTCTCCCAGGTTCACATTTCCCAATTTGAGACTGGTGGACTCATCCCCTCCGGGAACCAGACTAAAAAGATTAGTAAAATTCTGGGCATCAGTCCGGAAACTTTAAATAAGGAACTGCATCAATTCTACGAGGCCAGAAGGAAGGAGTTAGAGAAAAAGATGGAAAGGGCAAAAAATAGTGCCTAATGATATTTAATCTAAAAAAGGAGAAGTATTTATATGGGTTTACAAATGTTAGTGAATGCTATTTTGCTGGGAGGCTTGTATGCTTTAATGGGTATAGGTTTTTCCTTGCAGTGGGGTATTAGCGGAATAATTAATTTATCTTATGGGGCAATGGTTATTTTAGGTTCTTATATTTCCTTAGAATTTTTCAATTTATTCCACATAGACCCTTTTATTAGTATGATAATGTCTGGGGCCATTCTTTTTGTAATAGGAGCAATAATATACCGTGCACTCTTACAACCTTTTCTTAAAGGCGGAATTATTTTTACTCTTATTTTGACTTTTGCTGTAAGGTTGATTGTAGAAAATATTTTGTTGAAAGTGTGGTCTGCTAATTATCGTACTATACGCGTTGCTTATGCCGGTAGTAATTTTCAATTTGGCGATGCTTACATCCCTTCAATTAAGTTCTTGGCTTTTATTATAGCAGTAGTGGTAATTTATTTAACTTATCTTTTTATGATGAATACGAGAACTGGTAAAGGAATTCAGGCAGTTGCCTTGGATAAAGAAGGGGCTCAAGCTGTAGGCATAGATGTAGAAAAAATGTATATGATTAATTTTGCTTTAGGGACTGCCTTAGCAGGGCTAACTGGTTCACTTTGGGCGAGTATTTATGCTTTTTCTCCCCACCTTTTAGGGCCCATTGTTGGGAAAGTATTTATTATCGCAATATTAGGTGGTTTAGGAAATATCTGGGGTGCAGCTGCTGGAGGTTTAGTTTTAGGGTTTGCAGAGACTGCTGGAGCAGCCTTTCTCGGTTCAGAGTGGCAAGAGGCTATTGGTATGGTAATTATGGTGAGTGTATTGCTATGGAGACCTCATGGACTTATAGGGAAAAAGTTTTTTGGTTAATTTGGGAATTATTTGAAAGAAGAGGAGTGAAGGTGGGTGTCAAACAATAAAAAAGTAAATATTTTCTTATTAATAATAATAGTAGTTTTATTTATCTTTTCACCACGTTTTTTATCAGGTTATTGGGTTCGGGTAATTACTACCATTTTTATGTATGCGGTAATTGCCCAAGGAATGAACCTTATGTCAGGTTATATGGGTTATCTTCCCTTTGGTAATGCTATGTTTTTTGGAATAGGAGCTTATGTTACTGCAATCGGGATGAGCAAGGGGCTGCCTTTTTTACTTGTTGTACCTTTAGCCGCTTTTACTGCAATTTTATTTAGCATTTTATTAGGGATTCCGGTACTTAGACTTCGAGGCCATTATTTTGCTATTGCTACTATTGGGATGAGTGGGGCAATTTTATCAGTAGTACAAAATGCTACTGAAGTAACTGGGGGAGCGATGGGAACTACTTTGCCTATTATAGATAAAGCTCCGAGCGTAGTATATAATTACTTCTATTTAGCCATGCTTGGTTTAATGGTAGTTACTAGTCTGAGCATATATTTTGTAATAAAATCAAAGCTTGGTTTTGGAATCCGAAGCATAAAAGCTAATGAAGAGGCAGCAAATTCTATGGGCATCAATACTACTTACCATAAAGTAGTGGCCTGGGCTATAAGTGCTTTTTTTACCAGTCTTGCCGGGGCTATTTATGCTTATTGGATGTCTTTTATTGCCCCTGATGAGGTTTTTGATGTTATGATTGCGGTTAATACTATTGTTATTATGCTCATTGGTGGAGCTGGTACAATCTTAGGTCCCATAATTGGCGCATTTCTACTTGAATTATTATCTGAAGTTACCTGGAGCACTTTTCTTGAATACCATCTTGCTGTATTGGGAATCACTATCATTATTATAGTATTCCTTGTTCCTAAAGGAGTTATTGGTACTTTTACTGATTTAATGAAAAGGAGAGGATTAAAGCTAAGAAAGAAGGTGACTATATAAGGTGGAAGAAAATAATGTAATTTTAAAAATAGAATCTTTAAGTAAACATTTTGGGGCTTTAAAGGCAGTAGATGATGTTAGCTTTGAAGTGAAAAAGGGTGAGATAATTGGATTAATTGGGCCTAATGGTGCTGGGAAAACAACCCTCACCAATGTTACTACTGGTACTTACCCTAAGACCGAAGGAGAAATATTTTTTAAAGATTTGGACATAAGTAATTTAAAACCTTACCAGATAGCACGAATGGGGTTAACCCGCACCTATCAGGTTGTAAAACCTTTAATAGGTATGACTGTAGAGGAAAACGTATTAGTTGGCTCCCTTTTTGGGAAAGATAATAGGAATAGTGATATGAAAAATGCATCTAAAAGAGCCAGAGAGATAATAAAACTTGTGGGTTTAGAGAATAAAAAAGATTTATTGGTTAGTGATATTACCTTACCTGATACTAAAAAAATGGAATTTGCCAGAGTGTTAGCTATGGAACCCGAAGTAGTATTTTTAGATGAGGTTATGGCAGGTCTGAACCCTACAGAAGTAGAAGAAACAAGTATTTTGGTGAAAAAAGTAAGGCAAGAAAAAGAACTAACTATAATTTACATAGAACATATTATGAAGGCAGTTATGGGTATCTCAGATAGAATTATAGTTTTACACCATGGAAGAAAGATTGTAGAAGGTACTCCTCAGGAAGTAGTTAATGATCCAGCAGTTATTGAAGCATATTTAGGTAAAAGGTACGCTAAGGAGGCAATAGATGAAAAATAATCTTTTATTACAAGTTCGTAATCTCGATGCAGGCTATGGTGCGATCCAAGTTTTATGGGATATAAATTTAGAAATGAGTCATAAAGAGATTGTCTGTATGATAGGAGCCAATGGTGCAGGTAAAAGTACATTATTGAAGAATATTGTCGGGATTATTCCTTCTTTTAAGGGTGAAATACGTTATTTAGATAGAGACTTAACTAATATGAGGACTCCAGAAAGAATAAAAATGGGTTTAGGTTTTGCTCCTGAAGGAAGACATTTATTTTATGGTTTAACAGTAGAGGATAATCTTCTGATGGGAGCTTTTCAAAGAAAATTTGATAAAAGTATAAAAGAAGATTTAGAATTTGTTTACACTTTATTTAAATCTTTAAGAGATTATAGAAAAAAATTTGCTGGAAATCTCTCCGGAGGAGAACAGCAGATGTGTTCTATAGGCCGCGCTTTAATGTCTTGTCCTACTCTGCTTATTATCGATGAGCTTTCTTTAGGACTGGCTCCATTTGTAGTAGATGATTTAATTGATACTATTACTAAGCTGAGAGAGGAAAGAGGGATTAGTATCTTATTGGTTGAACAAGATGTGAAAGTTGCTTTGGAGATTGCCGATAGAGGATATATATTAGAGGCGGGAATAATTACTATGAATGATTCATCAGAAAAATTAGCTAAGAATAAACATATTAAGTCTGCTTATTTGGGGGTAGCTTAACAATTAGAAAAAGGTGGTGATAGATGATAAAAATAAGTGAGAATAAAGTAATTAGAAAAATGTATCTAATTTAAAACGAAAGGAAGGATTAAAAAAAATGAAAAAGATTCTTATTTCTGTAATGTTGATTAGTATTTTATTGTTTAGCTTAGTTGGGGATGCTCTTGCTCAAGAGAACATTATCAAGATTGGAGCTGCAGTTTCCTTAACTGGTAAAATGGCTTATGAAGGTAGATTGGTTAAAGAGGGATACGAAGTCTGGGAGGATTGGGTAAATAATCACGGAGGTATTACTGCTGGGGGTAAAAATTATAGAGTAAAGATGATTTACTATGATGATGAGAGTGCCCCAGTACGAGGTGCAAAGCTTACTGAAAAGTTGATTACTCAGAACAAAGTAGACTTTCTGTTTGGCCCATTTTCTAGCTCAATTACCTTTGCTACTACAGCTATTGGTGAAAAATATGGCAAGATTACTATAGCTCCAGAAGCCAATGCTACCAAGATTTACGAGAGGGGTTATAAATACGTGTTTTCGGTTCTTCCTCCAGCACCTATGTTGATGGTACCGATAGCTTATATGGCAGAGAATTTAGATCCTAAACCCAAAACAGTAGCTATTATAGTGGCAAATGATCTGTTCCCATTAAGTTGTGCTGAAGGATTTAGAGACAAGTGTAAAGAATTGGGATTCGAAGTAGTTCTTTTTGAAAAATATCCTGCTGGTGCCACTGATATATCTACCTTGCTTACTAAAGTCAAAAACTTGAATCCTGACATTCTTGCTGATGCTGGTTATACTGCAGATAGCTTAATGGTAATGAGACAATGTAAAGAATTAAACATTAATCCACAAATGTACGCATTCTCAGTTGGAGTTATGATTCCCACTTTTATAGAAGAATTAGGCGCAGATGCTGAATTTGCTTTTGAAGGTGAATGGTGGTTACCAGGTATGAAGAATAGTGATAAAGTATTTGGAACTACTGCAGATTATGTACAAGCATGCAAAGATAAATTTGGACCAGATTATATGCCGGAATACCATGTATCCAGTGCTAGTACTGCAGGTATACTGCTGCAATTGGCAATAGAAAAAGCAGATTCAATTGAAACCGATAAGGTTAGAGATGCTTTAGCTAGCCTTGATCTAGAACTTTCTACTTGGCCAGCAATTGCGTTTAATGAAAAAGGACAAAATATTAAATGGCCACATCCAGTAATCCAGGTACAAAACGGTAAATACATTATTGTATATCCTGAATCTTCCCAGGAAAATGCTCCAATTTATCCAGCTGCAGAATGGAAGAAGAGATAAAATAGGTTATGGGGGTTGTAACTAAGTTACAATCCCCATAATTTTTAGGTTTATTAACAGAAACGAAAAGGAGATTAAATAAAAATGAATATCAACGAAGAGGCCTTAAAACTACACGAAGAAAACAGAGGGAAGATTGAAGTAATAAGTAAGACTGAAATAAAAAATATGCATGATTTAGCTGTGGTCTATACTCCCGGTGTAGCCGAACCCTGTCGAAAAATCCACCAGGATGTCTCTCAAGTATATAAATATACTACTAAAGGAAATATGGTAGCAGTGGTGACTGACGGAACTGCTGTCTTGGGCCTGGGGGATATTGGTCCAGAAGCCGCTCTACCGGTAATGGAAGGCAAAGCCGTTCTCTTTAAGCACTTTGCCGGAGTAGATGCCTTTCCTATCTGCCTTGCTACCAAAGACCCGGACAAGATTGTGGAAGCCGTAACTTTAATAGCCCCTGGTTTCGGAGGAATCAACTTAGAAGATATAAGTGCCCCCCGTTGTTTTGAGATAGAGAATAGATTAAAAAAGATATTAAATATTCCTGTGTTTCATGATGACCAACACGGGACTGCAGTAATCGTCTTATCTGGTTTAATTAATGCCTTAAAAATAGTAGGGAAGAAGATAGATGAAATTAAATTAGTAGTAAATGGTGCTGGGGCAGCTGCTATAGCGGTATCAAAGTTCCTTATGTCAGCAGGGATGAAAAATACTATTCTCTGTGATTCTAAAGGAACTATCTATGAAGGCAGAAAAGAGAACATGAATCCGGTTAAGGAAGAGATGGCGAAAGTTACTAACCGGGAAATGATCAAAGGAACTTTAGCTGATGCCATAGTGGGAGCTGATGTATTTATTGGCCTATCCGTAGCCGGGGCCCTAAAACCAGAAATGGTAAAGACTATGGCTACCGATCCTATTATCTTTGCTATGGCCAATCCTATCCCGGAGATTATGCCTGACGAGGCCAAGGCTGCAGGTGCCCGAATTGTTGCTACTGGCAGGTCCGATTTCCCTAATCAAGTCAATAACTGCTTAGGCTTTCCTGCTATCTTCAAAGGAGCGCTTAAAGTAAGAGCCAGTCAGATAAACGAAGATATGAAGATAGCTGCTGCTTATGCTCTTGCTTCCTTAATAAGTGAAGAGGGATTAAAGGAAGATTATATTATTCCCGATGCTTTTGATTCCCGGATAGTGGAAGTAGAATCAGAGGCGGTATCTAAAGCTGCTGTAAAGTGCGGGGTAGCGAGGATATAATGGGGATTCGACTGTGAAAAGTATCAGACGACGATTTGAATTGGGGGATTAAATTAAAGGAGGTAAAAGATTGATGAAATTGTTTAGTTGTCCAAAATGTGGGATGTTATATAAGAGAAAGGACGAAGATACAGGTGGTCGTTGTGTGGTTAAAGGTTGTGGCTCAGTTCTGGTTCTGGAGGGAATAAGTGATTTGAAGGATAGGAAAGAGACCCTTATAACCGATCGTATGATGGATATTTTGTTTCAACATGGAGAGTTGGATCCTAAATTTTCTGAAGATAAGTATGATTATGCATTCTTTGTTTCTCCGAATTCATTGACCAAGTTGAGCCACGAAGAAGTAAAGAGGAAACCGTATTTACAGATCCCCATATTTACAAAAAAGAACCACAAATTCATTGGATATAAAGTTATGATAGTTCCCGATATGGAAGACGGAGAAATTTATTTTGGAAGGAGGCGCAAGTAATGATAACTAAAAATCATATTAAGATGCTTGAAAAATCTAAAGAGATTCAGAAATTGTGGGAACCAACTATTTTTAAAGAAATAAAGAAAATACAACTCCTAAAGGGAGATATTTAAGATGAAGAAATATAGAATTGAGGAAGATTTGCTTGGTAAAAAGAAAATTCCAAATGATGCTTATTACGGGATTCAGACTCTGAGGGCTCTAGAAAATTTTCCCATAACAGGTTATAAAATGGATAATGAATTAATTAAAGCACTAGGAATAGTTAAAAAAGCAGCAGCCAAAGCAAATATGATGATCGGTTTGCTCGATGAGAAATGTGCTCAAGCTATAATAAGTGCCGCCCAAGAGGTAATCGATGGCAAGCTTAATGGCGAATTTTTGTTAGACCCAATTCAAGGAGGTGCAGGGACTTCTATAAATATGAATGTAAATGAAGTAATTGCTAATCGAGCCATAGAACTGTACGGGAAAGGAAAGCACGGGGATTATTCTATAATTTCACCCCTAACCCATGTTAATATGTCTCAATCAACCAATGATGTCGTTCCCTCTGCCCTAAAAATTGCTCTTCTTTTTAAATCCCCTAAGTTGTTAAAAGCCACGGAGAGAGTAGAAAAGGCTTTTAGGGAAAAATCTAAGGAATTTGACCATGTTTTGAAGATGGGGAGAACCCAACTGGAAGATGCTATACCTATAAGATTGGGACAAGAATTTTTAGCCTATGCCAATGCAACCAGAAGATCGAGGGAAAGAATAGTCCAATCAATTGAAAATTTAAAAATAATAAATATGGGCGCAACTGCTATAGGAACAAGTCTTAATGCTGATTCCCAATATATTACTTTTGTAGTCGATAATTTAAGAAAAATTTCTGGGTTTAATTTAAGTAATGCAGAAGATTTGATAGATGCGACACAAAATACCGATGTCTTTGTAGAGGTGTCTTCGGCCATTAAAGTATGGGCATTAATATTATCTAAAATTTGTAATGATTTAAGACTAATGGGATCAGGTCCTAGATGTGGTTTACAGGAAATAAATTTGCCCGCGGTACAGCCGGGATCTTCGATTATGCCTGGTAAAGTTAATCCCGTTATCCCCGAAGCTGTGAATCAAGTTGTTTTCCAGGTTATAGGTAATGATTTGACTATCAATTTATCTGCAGAAGCTGGACAGTTAGAATTAAATGTGATGGAACCCGTATTGGCATTTAATTTAATGCAAACATTCGATATAATGATTAATGCTCAAAATATGTTTGTAGAGCGATGCATAAAGGGAATAACAGCTAACGAGGAAAGATGTAAAGAATTTGTAGAAAAAAGCATAGGAATAGTTACTGCTTTAATTCCACATATTGGATATGAGAAAGCATGTCTGGTGGCTAAGGAAGCTCTAAAGAAGGACAAAGCTGTACAAGAGGTTGTTTTGGCTCATAAATTTATAGAAGAGGGAAAATTAAATAAAATCCTCAATCCTTATGAAATGACTGAAGGGGGAATTGCCGGGAAAGAATTGTTGAAGAAAGGATAATTACTGTATATCTGGATTGTTCTTTAGATTTTCTCAGGGTAAAAATATCAAGAATAAACTATATTTGAAAGAGGTTTATTTTGAAAATATTATGTATAAACCCTAATAGTTCGTCAGAAATAACAGAAAGCATTGAAGATACATGCTATAAATATGCTTTACCAAATACAGAAGTAGAAGTAAAATTTATCAAAAAAGCACCGAGAGGGATAGAAAGCTATTTAGATGCAGTAATTTCCGAAAAATATCTTTTAGAGAAGTTTAAAGAATGGAAGGAATATTATGATGGATTTATAATTGCTTGCCATAGTGATATAGGAGTTGATTTGCTTAGAGAGATAACTATTAAACCTGTAATAGGAATAGGAGAAGCTTCTATGCTTTTTGCTCAACCTTTGGGGTATAAATTTAGCATACTATCTTTAAAAAGAAAAAAAATTCCCCAAAAGGAGGATTTAGTAAAAAAATACGGATTTGAAAATCGTTGTGTATCTATTCGATCTACCGGATTAGGAGTTATTGCGACTTATAAAGAGAAAAGAAAAAAGCTTATACAAGAAGGTGAAAAGGCAATAAAAGAGGATGGTGCTGAAGTATTAATCCTAGGATGTGCGGGGATGACTGGGCTTGATAAAGAGATTGAAAAGATAGTTCGAGTTCCAGTCATTGATGGGGTAGTTAGTGCTTTAATGATGATGGAATCACTTATCAGATATAGAGTATCGACAAGTAAAGTAGGAAAATATTCATATTGAAAATGGAAATTAAAAAGGGGATATTAAAAAATGTGGTATTGGGTCATACTGGTAGGAGCAGTTTATCCGTTAACTATAGTAATTATAGCACTGGTAAAGGCAGTTTACCTGTTAACTAATAAAGGAGGTAAAATGAAATGTACGTAAAAGAACATAGAATATATAATGAAATGGCCCTTAAAATTTATGCTAAAAATATCCTTAGTAAATGTTCGAATAAAACTATTTTGAAATTAAGAGATGGTAGATATTCAGATTTAGATTGTAAAGATACTATCGAAAATGAAGTTGATAATTTTATCCGGGATTGTGGTAAATGGGCTATCAAAAAAGTATTGAAAGAAAATTATGAAGTTGAAAAAGATAAAAAATTTAGAGAAGCGCTATTACATACATTAGAGGAATTTAAAGTTGACAAAGTTCATTTTGACGAGATAGTTTTTTGGGTTATGAAAGATATAAAAAGAATATATTTTGATGAAGAATTATAAGGAGGGAAAACATTGATTATCTTATCTTTTAACTGTGGCAGTTCCTCTGTAAAATATCAACTTTATAATTGGGAAGAACAAGAAATAATTGCCAAAGGTATAGTAGAGCGGGTTACCATAGGAGGTTCTTTCTGTAGCCATGAGGTTAATCAAAAACAAAAAGTCACCATAGGGCATAATTGTCCCACTCACAAAGAAGCAGTAAAGTTGATTACAGACTGTCTTGTCCATTCCAGATACGGTGCTATAAAAGATTTATCAGATATTTCAGCTATCGGTCATAGAGTAGTTCATGGTGGTGAAAAATTTTCCAAATCGGTTATCATTAACCAGGAAGTTCTAAAAACATTTAAAGAACTTGCCGGTCTTGCTCCCCTGCACAATCCCCCTAATATTATGGGTATCGAAGCAGCTATGAAATTATTACCTAATATTCCCCATATGGCCATCATGGATACAGCCTGGCATCAAACTATGCCTGACTATGTCTATAATTATGCTATACCCTACCAGTGGTATGAAAAATACGGGATAAGAAGATACGGTTTTCACGGCACTTCATTATTATATGTTGCCAAAAGAGCAGCTGTTCTCCTGGGTAAAGATCCCTTCGAATGTAACTTGATAAGCTGCCATATCGGGAATGGAGTAAGTATAAATGCGGTGAAAAATGGTCTTTCTTATGATACCAGTATGGGATTTACCCCTTTGGAAGGGGCCATTATGGGTACCAGAGCCGGAGATCATGATGCCGCTCTGGATTTCTATGTTATGCAAAAGGAAATTTATTCTCCCAAAGAGATGGATACTATCTTAAACAAAAAGAGTGGAATATTAGGTATAACCGGAAAGTATGTAGATAGGAGAGATGTAATTAAAGCTACTTCCAAAGGCGATGAAAGAGCCAAATTAGCCATAGAAATGGAAACCTACCGACTGAAGAAATATATCGGTGCCTATACTGCCGCTTTAGGAAGAGTAGATGCCCTGTTATTTACCGCTGGAGTTGGGGAGATGGATGACATTATCCGTGGTAAGGTATTAAGAGGATTAGACATCTTAGGGATTAAATATGATCCCGAAAAGAATAAGTTGGCTAGAACCAGAAATGCTGAACTCGATATCTCTGCCGATAATTCCCCAGTAAAAATATTTATTATCCCCACTGACGAAGAATTAGTCTTTGTGGAAGATGTGGTAGCCTTACTGGAAGGCACTTATGATATTCATACTAACTTTAAATATACTTTTCAGGAAGAAGATTATAAAAATCTAATGAGGGAGGAGGCTTTTGAAAAAGAATGCACAAAAAGGCCTGACTTAGAGAAGTTAAAGGCAAAAATCAGATAAAAACGGAGAACGAGTTTCTCTAACTGTAGCTGATTTTAACCGAGAAAGAGGATTGGTCCGCCAAGAAGGTATGGACTATTGGACCGGGATTTAAGGTACAAATAAAGCGTATAAATATATAAAATATATTTTTGTCTTTATAGAATGTCTTAAATATTATTCGAGATTTAAAAAAAAGGAAAATAGCCTCAATTTTTTGGGAGAATTCGGGGTACCGGTAAATTTCTTTTACCTTTTTTTCATTTAACACAAGGATATCATGGTGATATAAAAGAATGGTATCAAAAAAATGCCTGTAAAATGAAACTCCATATAAATACGAAAGATTGGATTGAAGGAAAAGTATATGGGGAAGGGAGATGAAAGAATAGAATGGAATTCATGGACAGAATAAAAAAGATACTCGTAGATCTATTAGGAGTTGATGAAAACAAAATTACCGAAAATTCTTCTTTTCTTGATGATCTGGGCGCAGATTCTTTAGATATGATTGAAATGATAATGGTTCTCGAGGAAGAATTTAATACAGAAATTCCGGATAAAGATATGGAAAAAATTAATACTGTTGGAGATTTGATTAAATATTTAAATAAATAAAAATATAAACCTAAAATATGTATAAATATTTTTTATATTTATTTTTTATGAACCAGAATAAAAATAGAGTTAGATGGCTTAGAAATATTTTTAAAAATTAAAAGGAGGAATAAAAAAAAATGAAAAAGATTAAAATTGCTATTACAGGAATAGGGAACTGTAGCAGTTCTTTAGTCCAAGGTATTAACTATTATAATAATAAGGATAGCCAAAGAGCTATCGGTCTAATGCACTGGGATATTGGAGGGTATGGTCCCTCTGATATAGAGGTAGTAGCTGCCTTTGATATTGATAGGCGGAAGGTAGGGAAAGATGTTTCTGAAGCTATATTTGCCCTCCCCAATTGTACTACAGTATTTCGCAAATATATTCTTGAAACCGGAGTTAAAGTACAGATGGGGAAGATCTTAGACGGCTTTGCTGACCATATGAAAGATTATCCCGACCCATGTGCCTTTGTCTTGGCTAAAGAAGAAGAAGCTACCGTAGAGGATGTAGTAAAAATATTAAAAGAATCAGGAGCGGAGATATTACTTAATTATATGCCGGTAGGTTCAGAAAAAGCTACAAAGTTCTATGCCCAATGTGCCATAGAGGCAGGAGTTGCCTTCATAAATAATATGCCAGTCTTTATCGCCAGTAGCCCCGAGTGGGCTGATAAGTTTAAAGAAGAAAACATCCCCATTATCGGGGATGATATAAAATCACAGCTAGGAGCTACGATTGCCCACAGGGTATTAACTACTCTATTTAAAAATAGGGGGGTAAAATTAGATAGGACCTACCAGCTCAATACCGGTGGGAATACAGATTTTCTTAATATGCTGGAGCGCCATCGATTGATTTCCAAAAAAGTATCAAAGACAGAGGCAGTGCAATCTATGTTAGCAGAGAGGCTTGCCGATGAGGATATACATATTGGTCCCAGTGACTATGTCCCCTGGCAAAAGGATAACAAGGTCTGTTTTATAAGGATGGAAGGGAGGCTCTTTGGGGATATACCGATGAATCTGGAATTAAGACTTTCTGTAGAGGATTCACCTAACTCTGCCGGTGTGGTAATAGATGCTATAAGGTGCTGTAAGCTTGCCCTTGACCGGAATCAGGGGGGAGTGTTGTATTCTCCCTCATCTTATTTTATGAAACATCCGCCAAAACAGTTTACCGATGCTGAGGCCTTCAATCTTACCGAAGAATTCATTACCGGGAAGAGGGATAATTGAAAGATGAAATGCCTAATCATTGCCGCTGGAGAGGGGAGCAGACTGGCCAACAGGGGTGACTCCAAGCCCCTGATTCCCCTTTTAGAACTGCCTCTTATCGAGCGAGTGATATTAACTGCCAAGGGTGCGGGTTTATCTGATTTTTATGTGGTAACTGGATATAATGGAGAAAAGCTAAGAGACCACCTTGATACATTTAACCATGGCAAAGGAATAAAGATAGACCATCTTGTAAATAACCAATGGAAAAAGGAGAATGGGCTTTCTGTCCTTAAGGCAAAGGGGGAGATAGAGGAGAATTTTATCCTGCTGATGAGTGATCACATCTTTGACGGGTCGATACTGAACGAATTGCTGCAGGAGAAGATTGTTGACGGAGAAATTATGCTGGCCGTAGATTATAACCTGGAGAATAAAATTGTCGATGTTGATGATGTTACCAAAGTTTTGGTTGATGGTAAGGACAGAATTGTAAATATAGGGAAGGGCATCAAAGAATATAATGCCTATGATACCGGGATCTTTCTCTGTTCTCCAGCACTGTTTGAGGCCCTAGAAGAGGGTTCAGCCCGTGGTGAGACCTCTCTTTCGGCAGGAATAAAGATATTGGCCAAAAAGAAGAAGGCAAGAGTCTTTGGCATTAAGGGGAGATATTGGATTGATGTAGATGATGAAATAGCCTTTAAGAAGGCAGAAAATATTCTTTTGGCTAATCTAAAAAAAACCTCCGATGGCCCGGTATCCAGGCACTTAAACCGTCCTATATCTATTCGAATTTCTAAATATCTCCTAAAGAAATGTATTACTCCCAACCGGATTTCCTTTTTTGCTTTCGTCCTTTCGATGTTAGGCGCCCTTTTTTTCTTTTTAGGGGGATATGTTAACTTACTAACCGGCGGGATATTAGCCCAAATATCCTCCATTGTTGATGGGTGTGATGGGGAGATTGCCCGATTAAGGTTTCAAACATCAGAGTTTGGAGGTTGGTATGATGCTGTCTTGGACCGTTATGCCGATGCCTTTCTTTTGTTTGGTCTAACTTATTATGCATATTTTCCCAAAGAAAATTTCCTATATCTACTTATTGGGTTTTTGGCCCTTATCGGTTCCTTTATGAACAGTTATACTGCTGATAAATATGATGGCCTGATGAAGAAAAAGCTTAGCCCAGGAAAGCACTATTTTAGAATAGGTCGTGATATCCGGATGTTTATAATATTTCTGGGGACCTTAATAAATCAGCCTGTTTTGATCCTATTTATAATTGCCTTTACAATGAATGCAGAAAATATCAGGCGGATAGTAATGTTTTATAAAAGTAGATGAAATCGATTGCTACTTTATATAAAAATAACCAGAGGAATATTTTAGAACGATAAACTTGACAAACTTCTAAATTTTATATATAGTATTATTAAAAGGACAAGCCCGCTTATCTCAGTCTAAAAGATGATAGCGGGCTTGAACAGAGTCGAAAGTCTTTGCTGTCTCTCCGGCTCGTAGTTTATTATAGCATATATCTTATTAAACAGTAAGAGGCTTGGCTTCTGTTAGAGGCTAGGCCTTTTTTATTTAGGAGGTAAAGGAAAAAAATGATAACTAACTCAGTTAATCCGATCAGGAAGAAGAGAGAGGAAAAGAGATTGTCCCAGTCAGATCTGGCCCTTCTGGTAGGAGTATCTCAGCCCACTGTTTCTCAATTTGAGATAGGGGGGGTTATCCCTTCCGAAAGCCAGATTAAAAAGATTACTGAAATTCTGGGTATCGGTCCGGGGACACTAAATAAAGAACTCCGTCAATTCTATGAGGCCAGAAAGAGGGAGCTAAAAAAGAGGATAAAGGAAGGTCAAGGGAATGCCGAAATACCGCTGTAAAAGATGTAAAGCAGTCTTTTATGGCTGGGCTGTAAGGGGTAAGTGTCCTTCTTGCGGTGGTGAGCTTAAAGAAGTCTATTCTGATAACAAAGCTGATAATAAGAAATTTCGGAGAGATCCGATCGCTAAGATATTAAAGACCCAGGAGAATCTAAGAAGTGGTAATTTATAATAGAGATAGCGATTTTTACGCTTATGATTACACCTATCGAAAAAAACAAGTGCCTTAAAACGCAAAATTCGAGGTTTTATTTTAGCTAAGTTGATTAAAAGCCTTATATCTCATAGCTTTCAGGGTTTAGAGCCAAAAAGGGGGTGGTAAAAAGGTATCGAGTGGGTTAAAGAAACGCATTGTAGGCTACTCAGGAGCTTTAGGAAGGGCTATTCTGAGCAAGTTATTAATAAAATATAAAGGGGGATTTTAAATTATGAAAAGGAAATATTTTTTAGTAGGTTTAGTTTTAATATTAGCTATGTTTTTTAT
>JABUBQ010000001.1_pt1 | contig 40997 bp, 63 predicted proteins | sample 7240351 | NCBI WGS metagenome assembly JABUBQ01 (sample SAMN07256348, study PRJNA390944) | subsurface metagenome | isolation source: Methane hydrate marine sediment | place: Pacific Ocean: Eastern North Pacific, ODP site 1244 | collected 2002 | reverse complement strand
TAAGCCAGGTGGAGCGAGGTAACAGGCAGTCAAAGGCGAGCCAGTAGGGTATAGGCAACAGAATAGCAGAGGCGAGCCAGGTGAAGAGAGGTAACAGGACTCCTAAGGCGAGCCAGAAGGGAGAAGGCAACAGAGGATAGGAGGCGAGCCAGGGCAGGCAAGGCAACAGAATGACTAAGGCGAGCCAGATTTAGGGGGGAACAGAGAGATGGACAACATCTTCAGAGAAGCACAGGCGCTGCTCCGGGAGAAGTCGATCTCGGAGCTGAACGAGGAGGAGCTACTTACCGTCAAAGCAACCGATATTCCCCTGACGCAGCTCAGGATGTTCAATGATATGTTTACTGATGAGGCACTAGGAGAGCTGGCGAAGATGGTGGAGGAAGAAGACTAATAATGACCGAGCCGAGGGCTTGAAATTAAGTGGTGCTAGACTTTGGGCTGGCCGGCAGCAGGCTCGGGCACCATAAAGAGTAGCGGGGTCGCGGGGTAGAGTAGTGGTTACTCAGAGGCCTCATAAGCCTTTTACGTGGGTTCGAATCCCACCCCCGCTACCAAGAGAAGGAGGAGATAATGGAAAAGGAAGAGAGAGTAGCTAAAAGGGAGATAGTAAAGGTAGAGATAGGAGACGAGAAGTTAGCCGCAATGATAGAGGATGGGGAGGTGACAGGCTTCCGGCCCATCTCGATAGCCCACCTGAATAAAGACAGGCTGGGGTGTATCACCTATATCACGCTTATCGGCAACGCCATGACGAAAACGGGGAGGTGACCATGGGGGTCATTCAGAACATCGAGCTTAAGGTCGTCGACCACAGTGTATTCCCAGGCAGGAAGGTATTTGAATGCTGGCGGGATGGTGTTTTTATCGCTGCCATCTACCCACACCAGGACGGCCTCCGCATAGTCAGCAAGTACATGACTGACCTGGTCATGGAGGAGGAGCCTACCTTCCACGGTCTCGAATGGCTCCCCTCGGCCATTGTCAAACTGGGGGAGGCTGTAACTTCATCATGAATATACCAGATAGAATATACCAGATTCTCCAATTCAATGACAACCTGGCCTTCAGCATCCTCGAGCTGGTCGACAGGATACTCGACCGCGTGTGGATCGTCAGGTATTTCAAGGTCCTGCACGCTTTAGCCCGCCTCGAGCGCCGGGGGCTGATAGAGTCAAAACACATCGGCGGCAGAAAATACTATATCTACAAGAAACCCGAGAAGGCGGAATAGGGTGAGTTACGGCATCGGCGCTGAAGTCGAGGTAATCACCGCCACTTACCGCGGAAGATGGATAGAGCCTGGCGAAAGGGGAGTGGTCATTGGCAGGCATATATCCTCAGCAGGACAAGAGGTTTACGATGTCAGGCTTGAAGACGGGAAGGAATACACATTCGCCCCGAGCGAAATTGAGGAGTTACAAGTTGCCTAAGGAAACCGGTATCATAATGTCCGGGGATCACCCCCTGAAGTGCCTCGACGGGACCAAGACTATGACCCGGCGTACCTGGGGGCTTGAGAAGATTAACAAAGACCCTGACGCGTGGGTTTTTGTGGAGTATGCCTATACAGAGCAGGGCTATAGGTATATTTTCAACAACAATAAGACTCAGGATACTCTCTTCGTAAAGTGCCCTTACGGAGACGTGGGCGACAGACTGTGGATGCGGGAGACATTTGACTTTAACCCAGATAGCAAACAGGTATTTTATCGGGCTGACAGCAAAATACAACCATATGGCAAATGGCGTCCCTCAATTCATATGTACCGATGGGCTTCAAGGGGATTGTTTGAAATTCTCCCCGGCCTCCGGCCCGAGAGGCTATGGGATATAACGGAGGCCGATGCTATCGCCGAGGGTTGCCGTTTGATAGCTCGGACTATTCGACCATACGAATTAAAACCTCATCCTCATTATACTGGCGAAGAACGCCCATTTACACATCGTGACCATTTTATCGGTCTCTGGGACTCCCTCAATGCCAAGCGGGGATACGGCTGGGACGGTAACTGGTGGGTTTGGCGGATGCCTTATAAGAAACTGGAGGGGCTAGCCAGTGAATGATATGGAGGTCCTGAAGCGGGCCTGGGAGCTGGAGCACGACTCCAGGGACCGCCGTGCTCCCCAATACCGCTCCTGGGAATACTACACTGTCGGGGCTTCCCGCGCCGACATCAGGCGCCTCCTGGACGAGGGCCTGCTTATCGTGGCCATAAAGACCTCAGCTATAACCAAATACAAGCTGAGCCCGAAGGGCAGAGACCTGGTATTTGCCTTCTCGATGGAGCGTGAGTTCGACAAGATACCGGCCACCTCGGTGCTGGAAGCCATGGAGCTGGTGGTCGGCTTCGGTGACATCAAGGAGGCCATCGCCCTGGCGGTCGAGGTCCGCCGGCGCATCAACTTCCTGCTTGAGGGACCGCCGGCCTGTGCCAAAAGCATCATGCTTGAGGGAGTGCGCTCGGCCGTCCCCGACGCCTATATAGCCTTCGGGTCCCGTACCTCCGCCGCCGGCCTATCCGAAGCCCTCTTCGAGCACCAGCCCTCGGTATTGCTTTTAGACGAGGCGGATAAGATGGATAACGAAGTCTACTCAGTGCTGCTGGGACTCATGGAGAGCGGCGAGATCCTGGAAACCAAGAGCCGCAGGACGCGTGGGATAAAGCTCGACACGATGATTCTGGCGGCCTGCAACAGCTCGGCGAAGATGCCGCGGGAGTTCCTGTCCCGATTCGCCCTCCACATCCACTTCCCCACCTACACGCGCCAGGAGTTCATTGACGTGTGCCGGGGCTTCTTGTCCAAGGCCGAAGGGTGCCCCAGAGACCTGGCCGGCATCATCGGGCAGCTCATCTATGACTACGGTATCGGCGATGTCCGCAAGGCCAGGGGTGTCTGGCAGCTGATGACGGCGCCGACTCAGAGCGAGGCCCAGCGGGTCATACAGCTGATGTTAAAATACAGCTCCGACGGCCGCCGTCAAAAGCAGCCGGCGCCGGCCAAGAACCGGATGCCAGGAATTTAAAGGAAGAGGAGATAAGCGATGAAGGTATCTGTTAAGAAAGTGAAGAGCGGTGGCGCCGTTCTAGTTATTTCCGGGCAAGGCACGAAGGCTATATTAAACACGGCCGAGCACCTGGGGATTTCCCCGCAAGATTATGTAATTGAGACACTGCGCCATGAGGTTGCGCTGCGCCAGCTCGCTAGAGAAAAAGAAGGAGGTAGCCATGAAGAAGTCCGAGATTGAAGCCACCCAGAAGTTAGGCGAGGGCATGGCCAAACTGGCCACTGCGCTGGAGAAATTCCAGGACCCGGTGCTGTGGCAAAAGCTATTAGGCGACGCTATCACCCGCGGCTCACTGGGTTTACCAGTTATAATACCCCAGGCCCTTGGCCCTGGGGAAACAGCGGCGGCCGAGGGGGAAGCGCTGCGCCCGGTGGGAATAGAGAGCGTGGCGATTACCCTCTCGGACGAGGAGAGGGCGAAGATAGCCGGCCAGGTTTATGAGGCGGTCCAGCCCCAGCTGGCTGAGTTCAACGTTTTTGTGCAGCAGGCCCTGGCGGAAATGCCGGCCGACCGGCTAAAGAGAATAGCCGACAAGATAGAGGCTGGGGAGAAGGTGACCATCAAGCGGCGCCAAGGCTGCGTCTTTATCGCTGCTGGAGATGTGGAGTCCTATTTAGGGTTATAAACAGCATTGAACTACTGTGAAAGGAGAGAAATTAAGATGACAACACAAACAAAAGTAGCTACAACTCAGCAAAAAGCTGTCGTCAAATGGAAAGGGGAACAAATCACCGTTAGCTTTAACGACGTCAAAACCCTCATTTGCCCCCCGGCCACCGACCAGGAGATAGTAGTTTTTCTAAAAACAGCCCAGTCCTTGCAACTTAATCCGTTCGCCAACGAGATATACCTGATTAAATATGGCGAGAGGGACAAGGCCGCCACGGTAATCTCAATAAATTCATATCTGAAGGCGGCCGAAACCAACGACAATTTCAACGGATTTGAGGCTGGAATCGTCCTAAGGGACAGCGGCGGCAAACTAGAGTTCAGAGAAGGCTCGCTAATCTTGCCGGATGAAGCGGAGAAACTAGTGGGAGGTTATGCCAGGGTATACAGAAAAGACAGGGAGAAGCCGTTCTACATGGCGGTCAACAAGGCTGAGTGCGTCAGGTATACCAGGGATGGCAAGCTGACCCGCTTCTGGACCAAGGAGAAGCAACCGTCAATGCTCAGAAAAACGAGCTTGAAGCGAGCACTGGTTGAGGCATTCCCTTCACTCTTTGCCGGTACTCTGGCTACTACCGAGGTCGGTGATGATATATCCGAAGCCGAATACCACGAGGTGCCAGAGGGAGAATTACCCCCAGCCTACGAAAGAAACGGCAAAGCCTACTGGGAAAAATGGTGGGCAAGGCAAAAAGAGAAAGGACTCAGTGAGGATGATGTCCACGGATTTCTTGGCATTGCCAGTGTTAAAGAAGACTGGTTAGGACAAGGTCGCACCCTGGAAGAGGCCGAGGATATCATCAATGCCGCCCTGGAGAAGAGGACTAAACCGAAGGCTCAGAAACCGGCAAAGGCACAGCCAGCACCACCGCCAGTAGCAGAAGAAACCCCGGAGGAGGACCTATTCGGAGAAGAGGAGAAAGCCGGCGTCGCCGCCCCGGCGGAAGCTGAAACAGAGCAACTGACCGGCGCGGCCGCCCCTAAACCCAAGCGGGACCCGAAGTCCATTAAGGACGTCAACCAGCTTCTAAAAGCCTGCCACGATGACTTCAAACTTCAGCCGAAGGCAGTCTACGAAGAGCTTAACATCTCGGGGCCGAGGGAGATAGCCGACCCAGCGGAGGCCTACCAGCAAATAGCAGCAGTGAGAGGATAACTCGTGGGATTCCCAGAGCAACCAATTACCAGGGTAATGAAATACGGCAAGATTCGGCGATATAAATGTCGCGTCTGCGGCAGGACATTCAACGACTACTGGCTACCGGAGGACAAGAGGGTATGCACGAGGTGCCTAGCGAAAGGGAAAGGACTGGAGTAGACGATGGCAATTAGGATCGTAAACCCAAACGATATTAAGTTTGAAAAGGACTGCTATCCCAGGTCGGGCGAAATCGACAATCAGTACCTTGACCTCTTGCAACTTGCTGACTGGAACGCCCTGCCACCTATTTTAGTTAATGAAGACCTCATTCTAGTTGACGGCTTACACCGGCTAACATTAGCCAAGATGCGGAATCTCAGCCAGATAAAAGTTAAGCAACGAAATATACCCAAAGAGAAAATCCTAGAGGAGGCAGTTCGCCTTAACGCCAAGTTCGGAATGCAGCTTAGCCAAAGTGATAAGAGAAGAGTGGCACAGAAGCTATTCCAAGATGGCACACATAAAGTTTCTAGCTTGGCTAAGTTGCTCAGCGTCACCACCAGATTTGTTAACAAATGGACAAGCGATATTCGCACAGAAAGAGAGAAAACCCGAAATGAGAAAATTCTTGACCTATATCTTGTGGGTTGGACTGAAGCTGAAATCGGGAAGAAATGCAACCTGCATAAAACGACCGTGGGTAGAATTCTTAATGAGTTGCAAAAAGGAATAAATTCCGAAACGCTACCACCCGACTTGCCCCAGATAGGAGACGTGTGGCTTTTTAGTAGTTGCGATGATGCCTATGGTATCTCTGGCTTCCCAGGGCGCATCCCAGGGCAAATAGTAGAGAACCTCTTACATTTTTATACCAAGCCTTTTGATAAGGTGATTGACCCGATGGCCGGCTCGGGAACTACTATGGATGTCTGTAAAGCTATGTACCGGCGCTGCCTTACTTTTGACCTTAAACCAATGAAAGAGAACATTGCTCTGCATAATGTCAGAGATGGTTTCCCGCCAAGGGCTAGAAGGTGTGACTTCATTATTCTTGACCCTCCTTATTATCGAAAAAAGGACGAGTCTTATCACCCAGAGTCAATCTCAAGTTTGCCCCACCAGGAATATCTAGCAGCTTTTGCCAAGCTGGCGCATGATAGCTACAGAATCCTCAACAAGGGTGGACACCTGGCATTGGTGATGTCAAATTACCTGGATGAGGAGAACCCCAGAGGCTCTGTCTGGCTCTGGGATTACATTGAGTTGTTCAGGAAGGCTAAGTTTACTCCTATAAGGGAACTCCAATGCCCTTTGTCGACTCAATCACTGCACCCTGGGCATGTAGAACAGTTTCGCAAAGCAAGGCTTATGGCTAAATTGACTAGGAGTATAGTGGTATTTGAAAAGTAACTGTCTAATATACATCCCGAGCTCCAAAATAAGAGAGGCTGTAGCTAAACAGGACCTATGGGTTCCTCGCCCCCAGGAATGTAAGGCAGCCGACCTTCTGGACACATTTCGCCACGGTGTCTCCATGGTGGGAGCTTATATTACTTTATGTTCAGCTAACCAGGCCATACCCACTCAAGAAGAATATATCGCCTCAAGCCTCAAGTTCCATGAGGATGCAGTAAGGGCACTATCAAAGGAACAACTTGATGCAATGAAAGCACGACTGGCGCGCGCCTATAACACTTATGTTGCTGAGCATTCTCTATTCTCTCTCTGCTTAGAAAGCAATAAGTTTTACGATTGTTATAAAACAGAGGTGCTAAACACACATAGCAGTGTGGACCTAGTAGTTAAATTAAATGAAACCAGCAACCCCATTGGTTTTGCCATCCATATAAAAACACCCGAAGCGAAAAAATGGCAACCAATCAAAGATGCGAGGCAAACAGTCAGGGGTAAAAGATGGCAATGGTCGCTACTGCATATCTGGACTGAATTTTGGAGGATGGAGAAGGTAGGTAATATTCACCTGTTCTGGTATTTCTATGGAGCAAATCTTGTGCTCGGAACAATAAAACAAAGAGAATTGAGAGACAATCCGGAGTTCAAAGAATTCAATGCTCGCTTTCTACTGGCCACCCAGCCCTATATGCCCAAAGTGGCCCTGGCCTTAATAAGAGAGTGCCGAGAAGATATTTTTTATACTAGCTTTGAGTATGCCCATCAAAAGTGGGGAAAGTTTGTTGAAATACCAAAAGAGGGCACTTGTCCTGTCTGCGGCTCCACCGACTGGTGGTGGCGGCCAGCCAGTGGGCTTGGCGGCCCGGGGGGGTGGCTGTGTGGGAAATGTCACCCAAACCCTAATCCTGTGTCAAAGGAGGCAAAAGTGACCGAAGAAAAAGGACATTGCAAGCACGGAGAGTTTATCTTAAGGGAAGGCTGCCCACAGTGTATGGCGGAAAGGCGACAACAAGATGAGCCGGCAAACACACATCGGCCATATCACCTGGCGGACGGCGCCATCATCCCCTCCGTCACCACTATTCTCGGTGTCCTGGACAAGCCCGGGCTGCCTCACTGGGCCTGGGAATGCGGCAAGGAAGGATTAGACTACCGCGAGGTAAGAGACGCCGCCGGTAGAGTCGGCACCATAGCCCACTACCTCATCGCCTGCCATCTCAAAGGAGAGGAGGCGGACTATCTAATTCCGCCGGATGAAGCCGACAAAGCAGAAAGGTGCCTTAGAAAGTACCTTGCCTGGGAGAAAGAGCACCCCCTCAGTCCAGTGATGATTGAGACGCCCCTGATATCTGAGGAATTCAGATACGGCGGCACCCCGGACCTTTTGGCCGAGCTTAACGGCGAATTCGTCCTGGTGGATTTCAAAACCGGAGGCGCTATCTACGACAGCTACTTCTACCAGGTGGCAGCTTACCGGCAGCTCCTTACTGAACAGGGCTGGCCGGTGGCCAGCGCCAGAATACTGAGAATCAGCGCCGATGATAGTGACTTCGAGGAGGTGGTAAAGACAAACTTGGACGTAGAGTGGCAAATATTCCAGCACTGCCTTGAGATATACCGGCTACAGAAGGGAGGCTAGATTTGCCAAAAGGACGTCGGCCTCTACCCTGGATAAAATTGTGGTTTGATATCATTGGGGACCCAAAGATGGCCCAACTATCAGCCGCAGAGAAGTGGTGCTGGGTTGGTATCCTTCTCCTGGCCGGACAGTCGCCAGTGCGAGGCAAGTTGATGCTCTCCAACTCCAAGCCGATGACTGAAAACGACATTTACCGGGCACTTAGGGTATCCCCAAAAGAGAAAAAAAGTGTTTTTCAAACTATCAAAAAAATGACGGAAATGGATTCTTTAAAATGGAATGGCGACTGTTTGGAGGTTATACATTTTAAGGACCGGCAAGAGGTTTTTGAGTCTGATTTGATTGATTATCATAAAAAGAAAAGCGCTGAATTAACTCCTGATAAACTCCTGAAAACTCCTGAATTAACTCCTGATTTACTGCTGAAAGAGGGAGAGGGGAGAGGGGAGAGGAAAGATACTACACCTTTATCTAAAGATAAAGGTGCCCACACCAAGCAAGCTGACCCTGTTGTTAACGAAATATTTGCCGAAATGAGAAAGGTTTTAGGCTACAAAGAGCCGCAAGTGTGTGAACCGGGGAGCCCGGCCCCTGGAGAAAAAAAAGAGGCAAAAGACAAAGTGTGTGGACCGGGGAGCCTGACCCCTGGAGAAAAAACCAAGGCAAAAGACCCCATTCCAAACTACGGCAAGGAAGGAAAAGCCATTAAGCGGATGTTGACCCGGGGGTTCACCCGTGAGGAGATACTGGCTTGCTGGAAGGGCAAGGTATCCCAGCGTGGCGGGGAATTCGTAAGTATGACCTGGGTTAACGAAGATATCGGCAAGAAAGGAGCTAAATCAGGTGGAACACATAAGCGAGGTGACGAAGAACCTTCCGCAGAGAGATACAGGCGGGGCCTTGAGTGATGAGCCCGAAGGTACGGAATATACCTGTCAGATTTGCCGCGATGCCCACTTTGTCCATCCCCACGCGGAGGACGGCAAGGTCGACTATTCCAGGGTGGTGGCCTGCCAGTGTGTGAGGGAGCAACTGGAAAGGGAGCGTATGCAAAGCCTTCTCAGATACTGCGAGCTACCCCCCGGGACCGAGCACATGACCCTGGAGAATTTCAAGGTTAGCCCCCAGCTGCAGGAGGCGTATGACTTAGCCGTTGAGCTCGCCGGTGATGCCGGCGAGACGAGATGGCTTACCCTGTCGTCCGGGGCTGACCGGGGCAAGACCCATCTTGCGATAGGGATATGCCGGCAGTGGCTTCAGAGGGGTACCCCAGCTCGCTATGCCTTTGTCCCGCTACTCTTAGAGGAGCTGAGGAGAGGTTTCAGGGAGGAGGGGGATAGGTCCTACGAGGCCCGTTTTGACCGCTTCCTCAATGTGCCTTTACTCGTTCTGGATGACCTGGGGGCCGAGTACCGGACGCCCTGGGTTCAGGAGAAGTTGGACACTATAATCGACTACAGGCTTATGCATGACCTTCGCCTGGTGGTTACCACCAATACGCCGATGGATGAATTACCCTTCCGCATCGCCAGCCGGCTCAAGCGGTCTCCAGGCTCTAGGGTGGTGTTTATTAAGGCGCCAGAGTTCCGGAAGAAGCGGTGAACAAAGAGGAGGAAATCCGTGAGCTGGAGCGGAAGATCGCTTCGGTATGTGCCAGGTGTCCTGATGCCGAGTGGCTTATCGGGAGGTTTCAGTGCACGGTGGGTAGGAAGCATTGCCACAGCCGCCGGGTAAGACGGTGGCTGAATGAAATAAAGAGATTGGAGGAGTAGAGATGAAAATTAGACCCTTTGTTTACTTACTGGGGTGTGCAGTCCATTTGGGCTTCTATTTTGAGTGGCTCGATAAGTATCTTGGCGAATATAGGCTAGGAATAGCAGTCGGACCACTCACCTTTGGCTTAAATCTTATAACACGAAATTGGGGGTCGAAGGTTATTCATGGGGATAGAAAAGGCTGGAAGGAGGTATAGCCGGGTGAGGCGCTGGCTGGGCAAGAAAAAGAGACTGAAAGGAGGCTAACGATGGAGAAACCAACCAAGGACGACCTGGTGAAGAAACTGGATGAGACTGACCAGATAATCAGGGGCAGGCTTGGAGCTAAACCGGACCCGGTAGAGCTAGAAACCCTGCTGGCGATTCGGGCAAAGCAGCAAGAGCTGATGAACCTGATATTGGCGATGTGAGAGTGGATAATGTCCAGAAGCGCAGAAGAAGCTAAGCGGGAGGTCTGTTCCGTGTGCGGCCAGCCCCTGGTAGAGCTGCTGTGGAGCAGATCGGAGCCGGGCGAGCGCAAGTATATTTTGATCTGCGACAACGCTCGATGCGCACGTTACCGAAGTCCGGTAAGGACCGTCACCAAGGAGGCCTGAAATGACCGATACTACAATCTCAGAGCCCTTACTGCGGGTGCACCCCCGCCGTGAATTTCACCCCGGTTATCCCCCCAAGATACAAGCAACATCTTGCGGCATATGCCTAAGATGCGGTACCTCAAACCGCGACCTGGGCGATGGTCTCTGCGTGGAATGTTTTGACCAGCTCTCGAGGACGGCGCACCGCTACTGGCATCGCAAGTCTCAAGGACTGTGTGTCCACTGCGACCAACCTCCTCTCACCCCCCACGTCTACTGCCTCCGTCACTTAGAGCGACAGCGCCTTTATCGCTCTAACCGGGAAAGGAGAAGGAGGGCAAGATGAAAGAACAATTCAAACTTCAGCCATGCGACGTTTTGGTCAATGTCAACGACCGGAACGATTGCTTTTCAAGGATAAAGAGGTGGGGCATCGGCCCATATTCTCACGTCTTTCTCTACCTGGGGCAGGTCGGTCTCTATGCCTACCCCAAGCAGCCCCGGTTTCTGCGGGTGCCGATGATGTTCGAGAGCAACGGCCGGGGAGTATGCCTGCGGCAGCTTTCAGAGAGGTACGGTGAGAAGGTGGTGGTGGTGAGGCTGAAGTCGGCGCATGACCGGAGGAGAATTCCCTATGTATTGCGCGCCGCCGTTGAGCTGGCCAGCTCGCCCCAGGCAAAATACGATTACATGTGCGTCCCTCTGAATATCGTCCCCCGGGTCTTCCACGATAAGTTTGGGATGCCACTAGCGGTGAAGTATGACCGCAACGAACAGATGGTCTGCAGCGAGGCTTGTGCTGAGCCATGCTGGCGGGCTAAAGTTCCAGTTTTGCCTGAGGATATCGTCCCTCTGCCTGGGGACTTTGTAGAGCTATCCAGAATACTAGAAGAGGTACAGCGGGGCGAGCTCTGCCCAGAATGGGTCTAAGATTACTCCTTAATGTACGTTAATTATGCCGCTTATTAAAAACCATACGACGCCGGTCCCCACAGTGCCAAGTAGCCACCATAGGGGTGTGGTTATTTTTTTGGTCAGCTTCCTTTGCTGGCTCCTCTGCGCGGCGTAAGTAATCAGAATCATGGAGTTATTCTCGATCTCACGCCACCCCTTCTCGCCAAGGTCGTCAACGGCCTCCTCGGCCCACCTGTCGATTATTCCGTCGCCGAGGTTATTTGCCATTTATCACCGCCTATCTACGCTGCTGTTATATTGATCATATCTGGCACCGCGGCAGCAACCGGGTCAAGCGTGGCAGACTTCCAGTTGATTAAATACTGGCGACCACCTACGGTTCGGTAGTGCGGTTCATAGTAGAGGTAGATAACTTTGTTCGCTACCACACAGAGGTCATAGGGACCAACAATCCCCGGAGCTGGGACATAAACCATATTCATGGCATTTTCGCCGGTATCTTTGATATAGGCTCCCGACAACCCCCCCCAAGACCAAACAACAATTTCAATACCAGGGTGGTAGGCAGCATAGTGAGCCTTCACCCCCTCAGAACCTATAAGCATCCCGCACAGCGCACATTCATAGGCCCTAACCTGTAGCTCGCTGCTTAGATGGCCATTCTTTACTGTTGTTGCTGTGCCCTTGGCTGGAACCTTGAGCCAGCAGTCTCCCCCGCCCGCCAGCACCGCGATACCATCAGGGTCTTTAACAAACTGGGGCATATTGCTGCCAGCATTTTGCACATCGTAGAGCTTTTGCCAATCGACCGTATAGGAGTAGTCCCCCTCCATATATTCAGTATCCATCAGCCACCGGAAGTAGAGCAACTTTTCAGCATTAAAGCCATGCAAGACACCTCCAACATATCCAAGGTCCCCGGTCAGGTGCCCGAAAGCATAATCCGGGCGCACCCAGATATCCATGTCAAATGGGTTGGAGAAGGTGATTCTGATAGTAAACGGGTCTCCCCGGAAACCAAGGCCAAGGCGAGTCTCGTATTCATGCTCAGCGGTTGTCAGACTGGTTGGGCTGACAGTTATGCTGGATATTTTTACAGCCTTTGCGGCTGCAAGCTCAAAGGTCACTGAGTCCAAAACCTGCCCGGCGGAGGAAAGTGTAACCTCCACAGTATATGTCCCTTCCTGAGAGGAAACAAATGGCTCAAATCCGACAATAGCACTCTCGCCAGGCGCACGTTCCCTATCTTGGCCTGATGGTTCACCCTCAAAGATTGAAGCGTCAGATAATGTATGCTTAGTGCCATCAGGATAGGTTACCTCTAAATCGATATGGCCAACAATATTAACCTCCGACTTATTTCCCCAGTATGGAGCAAGGACAATTTCGCCATCGACTGGTATGTCTCCAGTGACTTCCAATGGTATCTCTGGACTTGTCCATGCGACTACCCAGCTTGCTAGAGGTTCATGCCACATCCGCACTAACAGTATCCCACCAGCAATAGGTACTATCGGAAGCATCTGGACATTAAGCTCATTGTTGCCCTCAATGAGGACTATATCACCCATCTTATCTCCTTATTTGACTTTGAAGTTGAAAAAGCCACCTGACCAAGGGATCATGCCGCCGCTGGTGGTGTGTCTGATGTAGCCTACATCTTCATCCGGAACCACATCGTCCACCTTCTCCCAGCCCGGGCCATCGTACGGCCTCAATATTTTAGTTGACCCATCTGGATAGTTTCCCACCACCCACACTTTGGTGCACCGGGTGTCGGGATATTCCGCTGGCGTCCAGGCCGAGGCCCAAAGCCAAACCCCAAACTCATACTCGTCCAGGTCAGTTTCTCGCCAGGGCTGGTCGGTATCGGGATTCGTGGGCAAAAGCAGCGTGTAATTGTTGTAGAAGCTGGTATTGGGTATGTAGTCAGCTCCCACCAGGTGGCCATTGAAGGTCGGCCGAGACTTATAACTGCCAGACGGAGTGGTCAGGTCTGGATTAGAAGCCTTAGTTCTTATGCCGATGACTACGCTAGCCAGAAGCAGGGGGTCAATAGCCAGGTCTAGGAAATTTTCCCCAAGGACGAGATGTGTCGTGAAGCCCAATGGCTCATAGTGCTCCTTCTCTACCAGACCGCTGTAGGAGCCAGGAGCAAGTCCGTAAAAGGCGTAGAGGCCATTGACATCACTGTAAGTGACTAGACCACCCAGGGTCACTTTGGCGCCGGCTATTATTGACCCATCCAGGCTGTCAGTGATTGTTCCAGAAAGGTTGCCTACTACAGGAGCTAGTTGGACATTAAGCTCATTGTTGCCCTCAATGAGGACTATATCATTGGGTGACTGTTTCATAGCCTTCTTTCTCGAAGGTGATGGTGTAGGCAACGCCAGGGGTTAACCCCTCAAAGCTGTAATTGCCGCTCGCGTTGGTATAGGCCGTCAGACTATCAATGGTAACCTTGACACTAACTAGGGGAAGCCCAGTTTCGGCATCGGTTACTGTGCCATAAAGATTAGCCAGCACCGGTGCTATTGGGGTCAGGCTGACATTTACCTCATTGTTGCCCTCAACCAGTGTTACGTCCTCTGAAACCATCAGATATCCCTCCTTTTCGGCTCTGATACGGTAACTGCCCGTGTCGAGGTTGGCGAAGCTATAATCCCCGGCAGCATCGGTGGAAGTCTGGAGGCCGTCCGCGGTAACCAGGACGCCAGATATGCCGGCGCCGGTGTCAGCGTCAGTTACCCTGCCGTAGAGGTTAGCCAGGCCTGGTTCCGGTTCCTCCGGTGGCGCTGCCCTGGCCAGGGTGACCAATGCCAGTATTCCAAGCACACCTAACCCTAAGCCGGCGCCCACTATGGCTATTGCTGGTGAAATCCCTCTCTCTTCCTCAGGCATTTTATTTACCTCTTCTCCTCAGTGCCCTGAAGACTGAGTATATAGTCCACCCTGGGCTGTTTTATACCAGCTCGATTTTCTTGTTCCCGCCAACAGTTCCGTCTGTTCCGTATATCAGCCAATACTTAGTTAGCCCGGTGTCCACCCAGATTGTAACTTCACCCGCAGCTACCTCTGGCTCAGCCGCCCCCGTGACAACTTGGACCTGCTTAATGGGTTCAACGACCTTTGAGTTCGAGTCTAAACTCGGATACCCAGATGCAGCACCCTTTTGGGCTGTCTTCTCGCACGCGTCAACTTCGTCCTTCCTCGCTGCGTCGCTAGGTGCCGTTGGAGCTCCGAGGCCAGTTACTTTGTGACCACCCATTGCCTGGTCACCCGTGAAGGCACGAGTCCCATCAATTAAAGCTGCATACGGGTGGTCAGCTGGATCTTCTAGGCCGGTCAGTGCCGAGTGGGCAGACGTGCTCCCGAAGGTGACCCAGGCACTACCGTTATAGGTGTATTGCTTAGTCTCATCCTCGACCATACAGGCAAAGCCCGTGTTGGGAGTGGTGAAGTCCCAAGCTGCGCCAATCCACTCGGCAATGTCGCCATCGTGACCTACCCAGTCATCGGTTCCACCTGTAGCGACAATATACCTGTCACCCTCCGAAGGTGACCCGGGTGGTGTAGCCAAGTCCTTATCGAGGACGCTATTCTGCCAGTCGAGACCCTGAACTTTGCTATCGATATAGTCTTTGTTCGGAGCATCGGTTCCTTCAGTCGGTGTGGCTACATTGGTCAACTTCTGGGAGTTAAGGTCCACTGGAGAGGTTGGAGCACCGAGTTCGTGCAACTTCAGTTCGTCATCGCCACCCGACTTGTGGTCTGGTACATGGTTCTTGCTATGTCCTGCCATTTCTTCCCTCCTCTTGTAAGATTTCTTCCCTGGTTCATGGCCTTTAAGTCAATTCAACTGATATCCATACGCCCGCCTCCTTGCAACTGCACAGGTAACCTGTGTCAACACAGAGGTAGACATCACCCACCCTGGGGTAGGTTGGTCTATCCGCTTCGAGCCCTTTCATTAATCTGACCGCTCTCACTGCGTTCATCAAAAGGCTCATTACATCACCTCCAGCATGTAGTCGTAGTCTATGGTCAAACCATCATCGAGGGCGTTATCGCTCTGGGCGGTTACTCTCAGCACTTCGTGAATGCCAACAGTCCCGTTCACAATCCACAAACCATCGGGGTCTGTGTTTTTAACAAAGTCCTGGTCATAAACCTTGCGCTCCACCCCGTTTATCTGCGTATACATACGGATAGTGATAGTGGCTGCAGCCGTCAGAGCTGATATGTTAACCAGAAGGGAATGGAGCTTGTTCTTGGTGTCATTGGCACCTATCGAAACTATATCTGCTTCAGCGGCATTCCAGTTCTCTGTGGCGGTGCCGACTCCAGGGGCTGCCCCGGCCAACTCATCGGTCTGGGCCTTGATGTCAGCAATCTCGGAATCAATGTAGCCTGCAATAGTGCCGAGGAGCGCCTTAATATCTGTATCGTGGGTGCCCAGAGTAGCTTCCAGGGCTAGAGCTGCGAGGAGCGTCTTAATATCTGTATCGTGAGTACCCAGAGCAGTGCGGTGTGTTGCCTGGGCAGTCTCATGGGTACCCAGGTCATCGTGTATATCATCCAGCCCCTTGGTCCTGGTGATAAGGTCGGCTATGGCAGCTAGTAATCTCTGTATCCAGTTAGTTTTCATTACTTCTTAGCCTCCGCGAACCGATAAGTTCCACTACAGGCTGCGTCAGCAGCTCCACTATCCGTTATAACGGTAATAAAAATACCATCAGCGTGGACTTCCTGAAGCCCAAAGATGTCAACCAGGTTCTGTATACCGAGAACGGCTACATCTACACTATCAACTTGTGTTACCACCGTATTCAGTAGCACCCATAGCCCAAAGGTCAGTTTAGTTCCAGCAGTTCCAAAGCTGGTGACATTCACCCACAAGCTCCTGAGAACATACGTTAGATTTACTCGCTCGTCTAAGTCCACTATTGAGTTTTCAGCATCGGCGCTTGGGGGATCGGCAGTCAACGTATTGTCTATAGCTGCCAAGGCGAAGTCAGTGTCGGGTATCTGTTCTTGGGGGACTCTCTTCAGTTGGACGGTATCTTCACCAAATCGCTTCTCGTGGAGCATATGGTGGAGAAATCCCGCCATTATAGCTTTCCAGACAGCGTTTGCATTGGTATAGTCCGCAACGCCATTAAAGTATCTGTCGTAGAATGGTGCATAGGTTGGAGACCCATCATCCTGTAGACCTTGCTTCAATTTGACTATAGTGAGGTCAGTCCCTGTGCCACTTGCTTCCTCTGCCTTAGTAGTTGCATTGCCAGCTTTGGTAGCCATAGTTTGGATTGTAGCCGAGGCAGTGACTGTCAGGTCTCCAGTAGCGACGTCAATCAGCCAAGCTGGAGAGTTATCTATTATCTCAATCTGAGTCTGGGCTGCTTCGCTCCCGGCTGTGCCACCTAAGAAGAATACTGCGACAGCTATAGCTGCGCTGTGACAAAGCAAAGGGGCATCTGCTTCCCTCAGGTTAGCCAAGTTACCTGCGTCGCCTACAAGACAACTGCCTGATACGACAATAAAGTCAAATGCGGCCACATCGAGGTCAACTGCTACATCTGCTGGGTCAGCTATCGTTACTTCGTGACCTAAGTCAAGCATCCAGTCTTTTAGCGCAGTGTCAAGGTCTGCATCTAGGCTTGATGCATCGTGGACTACAAGTAAGGCATGGGCGTGAGTCGAGAGCACTATCTTTTTAGCCTTGGCAAAGAGAGTGGCTAGGTCACCAGCGTCGGCGGCAGTGCCTATCTTGGCATCGATGTTCGCAACGTCTATCTCGATGGAGGAGATGTTGAGCACCCTGTAGATAGTCCCGGCCTTTATCTGGGCGCTGAAGCCAGTTCCCTGGAGGGTAATTTTGCCGTCGGAGTTATCGAAGGATGTGGCCCCTTTATCCTCATCCTTGGCGTCACCGCTCATAATGAGGATGGCCTTCTCGCTGATGAAGTCATTTCTCCCAATGAGATTGGAATCCACCAGGGTGGTGCCGTCGGCTTCACCGTCAGCGGTGGTAATGCCGCTGTAGGCGGTCAAGGCGCGGATTAGCTCTGCTCTGGCAAGGGCGTATCCTTTGCTTGTCATAATTCCTCCCTCGCTAAGGCGAATGCTTTCCTTATTACTAGCGCGGTGGTAAAACTTCTATCGGCCCCGTAGCTCATCCCTACGGAGTTTGCGGCGAAAGCCCTGAAGTGGTAGGTGGTGCCAGGAAACAGCCCATGTATTACCTGGGAGAAGGGCTGGCCCGTTGTTTTGCTCTGGATGGGAGTGGTGGTCCCATAGCCAGTGTCCAGCCCCCACTCGAAGCTGCAGTCACAGGCTTCCCCTCCGTCGTTATCAAGAGTGCCATTGAGAGTAGCTGCCATTGCTCCTAAACCCGTGGCCGCGTCAGTGGTTATGGTAGGCGTTGCCAATGGAATGGTAAAAGTCCTGTCAGCCCCATAGCTTGTGCCTGCTGAATTGGTGGCAAAAGCCCTGAAGTGATAGGTATGGCCAGGTAACAGGCCGGATATACCCTGGGAGAAAGTCTGCCCGGTTGTCCTGCTTTCAGTCGGTGTGGTGTTGCCATAGGCAATTGTTTCCCCCCACTCGAAACCGCAGACGCAAGGTTCATGGCCGTCGTCGACCAGGGTTCCGTTGAATGTAGCCGTAGACAGTCCAATCGAGGTTGCCTGGTTAGTGGTTACCGTGGGTAGCACCAGAACCCATACTTTTCCTATGGAGAAAAAATCAATTCGAACATCCTGGATTTCACCCTCAACAATACCGGCACCGTCGCACCCCACTACAGCCCAGCTATGTTTGGGGTGTACGAAGTCATAGATATCTTCCGCTGAACCCTTTGCCCTAAAAGCATACTTAAAATTGGTACCGCCGCTGCCAGTGCATATAACCTCAAAAATACCCATGTCTGCTTCAAACAGTGCCGGTAAATCTGTATAAACGTTAAGACCGATAAGGCTAACATTCGCGGCATTTACATTGAAAACTACCCCCCCGGTAATATACCCGAGAAGGTAGATTTCCTGGTGCCATGTTGAGATTATATCAATGTAGATATCTACTCTCCGGGCATCGTTGCAGCCAATAATAGGCCAGCAGCTGTGCTGCCGAGTGTCGTGGGTCCTGGCGTCGGTGCTTCCGGTCATCCTTATGCCGAAATTTTGATTACTGGCAAAGACACCGTAACCGGCATGACACTCGCAGATGATGCCGAGGGCACCTGCTGGTATGTGGGGGCTTAAATCAGTTTCCACCCAGGCATCGGCAATGGCAGGTGTGATATTTATGCCATTGGTGAAGAAAGTAACCAGAGACGAAGTGTAGCCAACGAGCATGACAGTCGGCCCAGCAACGCCAACATATAATTCGATTCTCCTGTTCGCGCTGATACCAACGGTGGCCCAGGCATGAGCTATAAGGTTATGTCTGTCATCGGTTGAGCCGAGCGGCCTGGCGCCAAAATCGTGACCAGCAGTGAGAGCATCGCCATCATAAGTTTGGAGGATAACGCCTGTAGCGCCAGCAGGAACATGGGGGGTTAAGTCAACAGTCTGCCACGAACCTGTTACCCCCGGGGTAATATCTACTAATACTGGCAAATGGTTAAATGCTGCCATTCTAGCCTAACTCCTATCCTGTACCTAAAATCTTCGCCACGTAGAACTCGCACTCGATAGACCTCAAGGCTCCGGCGGTCTGCCGCATCGAGACCTGCACCCCGAAGACGTCAGGAATACCGCCGATGGATACTATCGGGTGGTTCGCCGGCTGCGCACCGTTATAGTCGATTTGATCATGGAGGACCCAGGCCCCGCCGGCTAGGTTATTCCAGCTCACCTCCGGGAACTGGAAGCGGTCGGCGTCGCCGTCAACCGAGCTGACCTCCGGGTCGGCGTCGGGGTAGAAAGTTAATGTAGGCACTACAATTTACTCCTGAATTACAGCTGATATAGTAAGAATGCCCGCGGTTGGCGCCACTGCTGTGGTTATCCTGACGCCAATGAACGGATGCCAGTCATCCCAGGCTGGGCCTATACTGATATTGCCATTGGCCGGACAGGGTATAGCCGCGTTTATATCTGTGGCCAGCTCCATGTCGTCAACGACATTGCCTATAAGCTGAATCTGGGCTGCCTGGTTAAGCGAGGACTCCGCCTTGAAGAGGATTCTCTTGCCCTCGGTCCAGTTGACCATCTTGTTGGAGTAAAATGTGCCAGCTACCCGGATATCCTGACTGAATATCTGCTCTGGCTCTTTGGCTACCCAGGGTGCTTTGACGGTAACCTCTACCCCTGGCTCTACCCCTGGCACTACCCCTTGAGCGGCAAGCCATTGCTCGAGCAACGCAATTAGGGTAGCGTTTCCCTCGGCCACTTCCGCAAGCACCGGAACTAGAGTCGTCAGGCACTCTATCAGGTAATCAATCTTCTCATCAGGAGGAGCTGCTGCCGCCGGTTTACCCGCGAGCAATGTAGCGATAAGCGCCCCGAATAGGGTGCCTCCCACGCCGCCAACGACTACTGCCTGTGCCGTTCTCCCCTCGTCTCGTTTCTCAGCCATATGATACCTCCTGCTTAGAGCACCCCGGCCATAACTTTTGCCCAGACATCCCCAGGCAGCTCATCTCGGGAAGCCAATCCCCACCTGGCCCTGAAGATGTTGGTCATGGCACACTTCCAGACAGTGAATCTGATGTTGATCGTTTTACTCACCGTTGCCTTGAGCTTAATCCTGAGCTCGGTGAGAGCAGGGATAAAGCAACTAATCTCCTTGCCTAAGGAGACGGCAGCCGTTGCACCCAGCGCCCAGGTAGGGAACTCCACGTAGTCAGCCACGTGGTCCCTGTCAATGGCTATCCTGATGTTATCGGCAGCGGCATCGCCTGGGTCAGCCGAGAGCTTGGTCAGGACCAGGAACTGGCCATTAGCGGGGTGAAGTGTCTCGACATAGACCCCGGCTGTGGGCACGGTGAGCTGGAAAGCGTGAGTTTCTTCCTGGATAACCTGATACTCTCTGGCTATTTGTTGAGCCGGTGGTAAGGGTAGTAGCCCTTTCTCTACGGTGTCGGAAATACCCAGGTCTTTGTTTAGCTTCTGCTCCTCGGCGGTTAGCGGAATCCCCAGCCGGAGCTTATGGGCTACCGTAGGTTTAATGAGCCAGAGGGAGAAGAAGGTCTTGAAATCAGTCTTAGCGCCGACGGCGCTGTTGTAGAGGTTGTAGTAAATCCGGTTTTTGGCCAGCAGGGAGAAGTTATTGGCCAGCAGATTGAACATGGAGCCAGCCAATGGGCTAAAGGTGGTGTTATCTACCTTAAAGCGCATCTCGACATCATCATCCCTGTCAGCCGCAACCTCAGACAGCCTAGCCAGCAATGGGGGGAATTCCCTCAAATCAAGCAGGGTGGGTGAGGATTCACTTTGTGCAGCAATGGTGGGTACTGAGCCGTCTGGGAGCTGCTCCGGAAAGTAGAGGGCTCTCTTTATAGTTGCCTCAGTAATAGTCATAACCTACCTCCAAAAAATATTGCCCATCAACGAGCTTGCCGCTGATAGGCAATATGACTTTGCTTCTCACCGGCAAGGCTCCGGCGATTAATATTCCCTTAGGGCTTATTTACATGGACCCTTTTGGCCGCCAGTTTTACTTCCAGAGCCAGGTCCAGGCTGTCCTGGGTTACCGCCCCCACGGCCGTCTCTTGGCCCCCTGGCTCCTCCTGGTGGGCCTTTGCCATCTTGTCTTGGCATAGCTACTCCTCTTCCGGGGATGTTTCAGGTTCCGGCTCGGCTTTTGGCTCGGGCTCAGGCTCGGGCTCTTCCGACTGAGCATTCTCCCACTCTACTAACCTGGCGATTAACGCTTCTCTATCGCCAGTGTGGTCCAAGTCCCGTTGGTCACACATGGCTATCAGGTGACCCTGGGGCTTCTGCTCGATCTCTCTCTCAAGCTTTGTCTTTGCCATCTGAAACTCCTTTCTACGGTGCCAGCTGGAGCATATAGGCCTGGTCACCGCCGCCGGCAGAGGTCAGCGGGAGCAGGTACCCGGCACGCTGCTTCGAGAGGGTGCCTACTGTAGCCTGAGCGGCCGACATCAATGACCCATCTATGTGGAAGTATAGGTCTCGCTCGTTCGCAACGAGCCCAAAGGGGTCAGTATTGGGAACACCGTGGCAGAAACCGTAGGTCTGGCCCCAGAAGTGGTAGCCCGAGGTAACCAGAATCAGGTTCACACAGACAAAGGTATAGAACGCAGTCCCAAGAGCCCACTGGGTGCCTATATTGCCGTAGATATTCGGATACCATCCGCAGAAGGTGGCACTGGCAACATCATACAGCAGCGGGTCTTTCAGGGTCAGGGTTACATAGCCGCCTGAGGTGGCGGTGTTACTCGCAATCCTCAATATCTGGAGATTGGTGGTGAAGATTGTGAGAATACCGTCTTTGTACTGGTTGATAATTCCCGTTGTATCGACAACGGTTATCGTCTTGCCCCCAGCTGTGACTGCCCCAAAAGAGTTACCCTCATGCAGGCCGTTTAGATTGACCTGACCAATAACCACTTTGCCAAGAGCCTCGTCGGCATGGCAGTAGTGGAATGTCCGGCCCATGGGGCCCGGTTCCCTGTACCTCAAGCCTATGGGGTATTTGGCAAGCAGACTCTCTTCGTAAACACCTTGTTTCATTTACCTTCCCTCCTTATGCGTTAGTGATTTTGTCACTAGCCTGGCTTTCTACCAGTTCGTGACGCCTTCGGATTAGCCCTTCATTTCCACCCTGGTGCCAGTAAGAGCCACGATCAGGTCGTTGGCGACGACTGCCGTGCCGTCATCCCTGACGATAACCATTCCCTTCTCGCCCCAGATGAGATATGGCTTATCAAGCAAGGGGATGGAATAGAAGAACGGGTTTTCGGGCAGCGTGTTGAAGATAAATGGATAGGTTTGCCCGAAATGCAGGGGGTTATCGGCATAGGTGGTTGGAATTAGCCCCTTGGGGTGGTAATCGCCGGCAATGAGGAGCGCTGTCTCTGCCAGGTGTCCGGGGACATCAGCCCTGATACCAACACTCTGGACCACCAGTGCGTCGAGAGCGTCAAAGTCAAAGTAGAGGTTCTCATCGCTCTCGTCAACGTTGCCGATATCGTACCGGAACTGGTAATCGCCGCTCTTGCCGTCGGTGGCTACCTTGTTAAAGGCATACCTGACAAAGGGGTTAATCTTGGGGATGGCCTGGTCCTTGCCGCCAGGCAGGGTCTTCCAGGTCTTCCCATTTACCGGTATCGGGTCCTTGCTCAGGGTGAGAGTCCGGGCTCTGGCTCTCTCGGTCATGTACGCGGGGAATATCATAGTGCCAAAGACAGCGGGAAGCTCGTCCTCTTTATAGACGAAGCCCCACAGCCTGATGCGATAGTCCCCAGTAATGCCACCGGCCCCAGCCAAGCACTCAAAGGCGATGTGCTCTGAGTATTTGAGTGTGGTTGAGAGCAGGGGGTTATTACTCTTGGGAGTGCCGAAGCTAAAGAGCTTGCCTGCCCAGATTGACTTCTTGGGCGGCGCCATTACTGACGAGAGGGTGCCGGATAGCGATACATACGAGCCGTATTTATCACCGTCGAGCACGGGGATAATTTTCTTTAGGATTTCCTCGCCTCCACCAGCGACCGGGGACTGAACCACCTCGGCGAATACCACCTCAGCCCGTTCATCCTTCTCCAGCTCGCCGCCAACATCTCGCGGTGAAGGTTTTGCCCAGGTATCAGCCGCCTGAACACCGGTGTGGATGTAGTCAGCCAGTAGCCTCATTTCATAGTGTTCCATCTCGTATCTCCTTTTCCATTGGGTAGATTTTTAAGATGTTTTATTCGACCTATTTAGTTTTTAGTTAGAACTCCAGCCCGACTCTGGCCATGGACTGTGCCCTCTGCGGAGCAAACTGAGCGCCTGCCGGCAGCTGCTTAACGCTGCCACCGCCTCCTAGCTGAGCCGGAGCCCTTCGCTCGGTGAGGGGAGCCAGCATCTCAGGAAGCACGTAGCCGACAACACCCAGTCCGCCAGCGGCTATGCCGGTGAACAGGTTACCGAGTAGACCCCTGGTAAACAGGGCACCGGCGACCCCCAGTGCTGGCACGCCGATAAGAGCGCCCCATTTTAAAATGGGGTCGGCAGCTCCCAGCTCCGGAGCCATCTTTACCACTACCCCCTCAACCACGCCGGTGATACCAGCGCCAACTGCTGCGGCTACCACCGCAGTCATTTCCTCGGTCCCTGGAGTACCAAATCCAATTTCCTGTGGCATAACTAAACCTCCTTTTTCTGTTGTTAACCGCCTCGACTTGGCGGTGGGGCGACAACCTGAAAAAAGGAAAGGGGCTGACCTGACCCTTTCAGGTTGTCAGCCCCTTTAATTAGCCTTAGAGCTGCCGATGAAAGTATCGGCTCTCACGACTTCAACTAAATCGTATGCTGTTTTCTAAAATTTGTCAAGCCTTTTTTGGAAGCAAAGACCTGGCAACCTCTGCCAGAGCGCCTACGGTAACAATGGGAAAACTAAATTTTTTGGCCAGGGCTTTCAGCTCCTTCGCGGTCATCATCTCTCCACTGTCTGAAATTAACTCGCACAGAACCCCGCCGGGGTACAGACCGGCGAGCTCGCAGAGTGTCACTACGGCTTCGGTGTGGCCGTTTCGCCCGATTAGGCCGTCAGGATGCGCACCGAGAAGCTGGACGTGGCCAGGGCGGGCCAGGCCCGAGGGCTTGGTGTTAGGGTCAATCACCCTTTTGATGGTGTGGGCCCTATCACGTGGCGAGATGCCGGAGTGCTCGACCTCTTTGGCGTCCACCGGGCTGTAGAAAGGGGTATCGGTCGCCCGGAACCGGGAGGGCAGGGTGTCTATTTCCAGCTCCTCAAGCCTTTTCTTCGGCAGCGCCAAGCAGAGAAGTCCCGAAGCCATCCTGGCGGCAAACAGGATCGACTCGGCCACTATCTCCTGGGCGGGGATAGCCAGGTCAGCCTCGTTCTCATCCTCCGAGAAGATGATAACAAAACGCCTTTCCCGAAAGGCTTTTATGGCTTGCTTGACTCTTGAAAACATAATTCTTAGCTCTGTCTACTTTTGCTCGCTTTTCTCGGCTTCCATCTTGGATACAGCTACTACGATCTGGCTAACTCGGTCGACCACGGTGGTAACTTTATCAAGCCAGTGTGGTTGCTCCCCCCTGGCCAGCTCACAGGCTAATATCATCTTCGCTATGTCTGCCGGTTCTACTGCATGCGTGTCAGCTCTCTCTTGAAGCTTTGCTTGCATTTTGTCGGTTATCTCTAACTCTAGTCTTACCATCCTTTTCACCTCCTTTCAACAGTCTAGTCTCCTCCGAAGCGTCTCTGTCTCTGGCTATAGGCCTCGAGTGCTTTCTCCAGCTCTTCAATGGTGAAATCGGGCCACAAAACATCAGTGAAGTAAAATTCACTATAGGCAGCCTGCCATATAAGAAAGTTACTGATTCGGAGGTCGCCGCCGGTGCGGATTAGCAGGTCGACATCAGGCATATTATCGCTGTAGAGGTAGTGGCCGAATAAAGATTCGTCTACCTGAGAGGGGGTATCTTTCATCAGGCGATTAACCGCATCCAGGATCTCCTGGCGTCCCCCGTAGTTGACGGCAAAGTTAAGCGTCATGCCGGTATTATCAGAGGTTAGGCCCACGGCATTATTTATTGCCATCTGCGCCTCTGATGGGATCTCATCAAGGCGTCCCACATGGTGGAGCCTGACATTCCTCTCATTTAGATCGAGGGTCTCTTTCTTCAGCACCTCGGTAAACAGGGCAAAGAGCCCCTGGACCTCATCAGGGTCGCGGCTCCAGTTTTCAGTTGAGAACCCGTAGACGGTGAGATATTTGATCCCGTGGTTACCTAAGTACTCCACGGTGGAACGCATGCTTTTTACTCCCGCTTGATGTCTGGCCAAGGGTGGTAATCTACGGCTCTCCGCCCAGCGACGATTCCCGTCCATAATAATGGCGATATGGTTCAAGCCTTCTATACCATCCACTTTTCGGTTTCTCCCTCTTTTAGTTGCTTAGGCATGTTGGCTCCTACTTTATGTCTTTTTGCAAAAGCATAGCAAAGCCTGTCCCAAGGAGGCCGCCCATGACGAGGCCGAAAACTAGGAATGGCCAGCAACTCGGACATTCTGGAGGCACTTCGTTTCCCACGCCAGCAGCAGCGCCCCTAGCCAGGCCTGTTCCTCTTGCCGAGAGGAGCACTTCAACTGGGTAGATTGTCAACCACCTGCTAGCTTCGCTCTCGCTGATATTATAGTGTCGGGCAACCCTTTGAATATCAGTTCTTGGGATTCCTAAGCCTCCTACCACTGCCCTTTACTTCCTATGCTAGCACTCCAGCCATCAGCTCGAGCTTTGATTTCTCGTTCCGACCCAGATTAAAGACCTCGCCCAGGGCGCCTGGCCAGAGTTCTATTACTTCCTGGTCCGAAAATAAGGTGTAAGGGCAGTAATCTTGTGGGTCGGGGACTGGCCGGGCGGATGTATAAGTGGTCTCTAAAATCTGTCCATCAAGCTGACACCAAGCATGCCCGTAGCCCATATATGAACCAATAGCTGTGTAGGCAGATATTTGCCCTGCTCCCAGCAGGGAGGTGAGTAAATTGGCGCTATCTTCACAATCACCGTAGCCCCGGAGAGTCTCGCGAGGGGTTTGCCAAAATTCTCCGACATCTCTCCTATAGCTGATATTCCGGCATACAAAGTCGTAGAGGCTCCAGGGGTCAGGTCCGTATTGAGAGTAGGCAGCCAGGACATCAGGATCTGCGGGTTGAACGAAATCTCTCAGCTCGTGCCACTGGCCGGGATACCTAACCGCCACAAGGTACTGACCGTCCTGGTAGTAAATCCTCTGCCCCAGGGGGCTGGAGCCCCGTAGGGATATAAGCCCCAGGGCAAGAGAAACAGCAGCGAGGCCAGCGCCGACCACAGGCGTGATACGCCCAAAGGCCTGGTCCCAATCCTCAGGGGTTGTTAAGGCTGCTCCCGAGGATTGGCTGCCCTTTGGTGGGAGCTTGCCCCTCTCCCATAAAGCCTCCTCTATGGCGCTGGTGGCGTAAGCCCTGTTCCGCTCCACCAGCTCCATGCCGGTCGGCTCTCCAGCTTTCAGCTTCCCATAAGCCTCTTGGAGTTTCCAGGTCGGTATCTTCCGTAGCTCACTACGCACCATCTTTTGGTAAGGCTCAGGGATAGTACTTCGTGGATAAGTCAAGGCAGTTACTCCTTGGGTTTGCGTTTTGACATTGCGTATGCGGCAACTCCCCCGACTCCCAAGACGCCTAGTCCAGCAAGTACTAGTAAAGGCCACGAGTCTATTGGCGGCACTACTTTCTTACCTATTTCGTTAAGGAGGTGTCGCAGCTCCTCTTCTGACATTCCTTCCAGGGTCTCCGCAGGTGTTATAGGCCGCTCTAACCGTTCCTCCTTCTCTAAGTGCCACTCGGCATCTTGGATATCTAAAATTAGAGCCTCTTTGCCCCACAAAGGCTTCATGTCGTCCAGCCCTGGCTTTCTCTTGAACTCCGCCTTGATGGTCTTAACCGCCAAGGTCACTGCGACAATGAGCGCGATTAAGGCCAGACAGACAAGTACAATGGCTAGCCAGGGAGCGATGCCGATGGCAATGCCGCCAGCTGCTGCCCCCACACCCCCCCCGAGTGGTGTCCCGGCGACTTCAATCCTGATGTCCGTCCAGAGAAGAGGCGTAGTATCCACGTAGACCTTTACCCCAAGCACCCTCGCGCCTTGTTTCCTGGCCTCACTTTCTAAGGCATCAGCGAATTTCTTTGCCGCCCAGGCTGAGGGAGTGAAGGGGTCAATCTTAAAGGTAGCTGTAGTTACCTCCACGTCGCCGTCGTATATATAGGCAAAGTGAGAAATATGGTCTTGGATAAGCTCATAGGTCGGCGGGATGCCGGTGATAGTGATGACATTACCGACCTCAGGCATGCCCGCTCCGGGATATTCCTTTATCTTGCAGTAAAGGTCGTAATCAGTGGCGGGGCCAATGTCGGAGGTAATGCCAATATCAACGCTGGCAGTGCACGGCGTAAATTCGGGAGAATCGGGCAAGTCTATCTCTGCCTCGCCCACGAGGATTTCATCAAAGCCAAATATGCCACTAGTACCAATTGCTCCATAAAGTGTAACCTTTTGCGCTGACCCGCGATAGTCAAAGCTAACATTGACAAGAAGAGTCTCACCATAGGTAAGCTCAATCCTTTCGCCAACAATGACACCGACAGCAATGCCAGGATTGCTCTCAGGAGTGCCAGGATTACGCCTAATAACTTCTAGGCCAGTGATATTCACGGGTATCCTCCCTCAAACTATGTCGTAGCTGTCTATAGTAAAGTGGTCGAACTCGGCTGCCAGTAGAACCTCGATGACATTATCCAGCGTGGGAGTAAACAGCCCGGTCAGCCCGGGCCTGGTCAGTTTGGCGTAGATGTCAAACCATCCCGGCGTCCAGGGGAGAATGGCGATTTTGATTATGGGAATCTCTACCGTCAATTCATAGGTTACCCAGTCAGTGGAAGCGTCAAAGTGGGTATCTACCTGCTTCCTCCAGATTTCATCAAAGCCAAATATGCCATCGATGCCTATAGCTGCGTAGAAGTAATCGTCCCACCGTGGCCCACGGTAATCAATAGTGGCCTTTACCCTTACCGAGTCACCAGGCATAACGCCATAGAGCTTCTGCCCTGCTGGCACGGAGACGCTAATGCCTCGTAGTAATTGATCAACTCTATCCATTACTTACCCCCTTATACTGTTATATATTCTTCCATGTCAAAGTAGCGAAAATCAGGCTCAGGCACCGCGGCTTCCACGGTGCACAAAGTCCCGTAAAAGTCATCAACAATTACCGGGTCAGAGGGGTTCATGGACAAAGCCATGATTATGGTATAGGTGCCCTCTTTATTCAGGTCGAAACTACCGCCCCTGAACTCCTGCTCACCGCCCGGTCCAGTCCGGTAAGTCTCCCAGTCGCGATATTCATCAACTACAGAGCCGTCCTTATCTTTAACCTGCCACCACATGCCCATCTCCTGATTGGTGGCCGTGTCGTTGCGGCCCGTGATGCGCACGCGAACTCTTGTGCCGGCAGGGATATTATAGATTGGGACTGACCGCCAGCTATCCTCGTAATCGAGTTCCTTTTTGGTTATGGCCCCTTCAAACACCTCGGCCAGGCTGACATTCTTATCAGCTTCATCGTCAGGGTGCCAGTAGCCGTCAACACCCTCATACCAGCTATAGGCATGGATGGTCACAGCGTAGCTTGGCATAATAAATGAGTCGGAGAAGGAGTGAGTTGAGCCGGGGGGGATCCAGTAGTCCAGCCAATCGATAAAGCGCTCCTCAGAGTCATAAACGCCAACGGCCGATACATGGATGGAGGAAGAAGATATATTCTTTATCTTGATGGTTACCGGGACACTCTCACCGGCGACGGCGCTGCTGGGAGCTACTATGTCGACAATATCCGTATAGGTGCCTGCCATCCCACCCTCCTAAAACAAAAAGGGCTGAGTTGCCAGCCCCTTTTCTGCATTATAATAGTTTACCCGACGATTTGTCCAGACCCCGCTATTTACCGAGAAATAGCTCCAGGTTCTTTATTTCGCTCTGCTTGTAACCCTCTTTGCCCTCCATAACCGGGGCTAGCTCGGGCATCTGTCCAGCAATTTCCTCCAGGAGCATATCGGCGGTGACTCCCATCTGCAAGAGAGCACTAAGCTCCTGTTTGCGCCTTTTCTTCTCACTGGGGGAGCAGCCGTTGAGGTAGGTACCCACTATACTTTTGCCGGCATTGGCCAGTATTTTGAGGTTGTCCAGCCCCGCCTTCTCGATTTCCTGCCTGATTTGGCGGGCTGCCTTGATTAACACGAAATGCCTTGCTGAGCGTGCCATGAAGTCACTCATCTCAGCAGTTCCTCTTTCGTGTATTCCCTTCCGCACTGAGGGTTTGGGCATTTTAGAGGTTGGCCGGCCCATCCTGCAGGTGGACCAAATTCCGTACCGCAGTCACCGCATTTAAAGGTCTGTTGTGGCTGCTCCTGTCCCCCTGGTGCTGGGGTTTTGGCCCCAGCGCCCCCCTTGACTTCCTCCACAGTTTTTAGTAGTGCTTGAATCCCGTCAGGGATATTTTCCCTCACCGCCTGAGCTAGCCCTGTAATAGCATGCTGTTGCTCGTCAGCTCTTCTTTCCTCGCCTTCAAACTTCTTCCAATTGATGATCTGCCCTAAATCCATGACAAAGGGCTTGCCGTCAGGACCGGTGACCTGCACCGGCACCCCTGCGGGTGTATTGCCGGACGACTCTGGGACGCCCAGTATAGATCTTAGCATCGGGCCAGCCTCTTTTAAGCTGCCTATAGCACCGGCAAAATCGGTAACCTGCTCGATGAAGGACTTGGACTGGATGGGTTGCCCTAATACTACTGGCTCACCAGGCTGCGCCTGTTTTACATTACCCTGGTTATCAACAAAGTAGGTTACTGGGGGCTTATTACTAGCTGGTGCGTTAAGAATCAGGGGCTTGTTGGGCTCTACTTCCTGGACCACTGCTCCCTCTTCACCTTGCTGCACCACATAGGACTTTTTGTCCGTTTGGCCGCCCCATCCCCTGACTGCGTTGACTATCTTAATAATATCATCCGCTTGTCCGCCTTTACCCTTTATTGATGCTGAAACCAGCAGGGCATCCTTGTAGGTGTATTCCCCCTCTTCTTCATCAATATCTATCTTGCCGGTTGCAGGGTCAACCAAGTACCGCTTGGGGTTTGGCTGAGCGGTAGGCGTCTTATCTGCCTTCCCGATGTCAGCTGCCCGAGCCCTCATCTTCTTCAATACTTCCTCTTTCCTTACATCCCTGATCTCAGCCTTCTCCGCCTCCTCAAGCAGTTCCTCAATAGAGGGCTCCTTCGGCTTTTCGGCACCTTGATATAGCGTAAAGCCAGCAACTGGCTTGATAGTAGTGCTGAATACATTGTCATACTTGTTTTCCTTAGCCATATCCTTAGCCATATCACTCCTCCCCTATTCCAGCTAATACGACTTGCCTCTTGTAATCCTTCTCAAACCTCTTTCTGATGCAATCCCATACCCATACATCGAAGGATATGTCACCATCTTTCTCCAGGCCGGCGGCCTTAGCCATATTGAACAAGGCAAAGGCATCGGCTGGTAAAGTAATGGTATAGCGGAAGAATCCCTCAGATGAGACCTGGGGGGTTGTTATCTCACCGCCTGTCTCTTTCTCCTTCCCCTTGGCTTCTTCCTCTGCCTTAGCCTTGGCCTCTGCCTTGGCCTTCTCCTGGGCTTCTGTCTCTGCCTTGGCCTTTGCTTCTTCCTCTGCCTTAGCCCTGGCCTCTTCCTCTGCCTTAGCCCTGGCCTCTTCCTCTGCCTTAGCCTTGGCTTCTGCCTCTGCCTTAGCCCTGGCCTCTTCCTCTGCCTTAGCCCTGGCCTCTTCCTCTGCCTTAGCCTTGGCCTCTTCCTCTGCCTTAGCCTTGGCTTCTGCCTCTGCCTTAGCCCTGGCTTCTGCCTCTGCCTTAGCCCTGGCCTCTGCCTCTGCCTTAGCCTTGGCTTCTGCCTCTGCAGAAGGTGGGGGTTCTAGCTCAAGAAAACCTTTCTCCCGTGCCTCGGCTAGAGTTTGAGCTAACACTTCTCCAGTGCTCTCGTCTATAAGGCGAATGCCCCTTTTATCCTCTGGTATCCCTTTAGTAGCATGTTGTAACTGGTGCCCTGTTTGCTGCTGGTAGCCTTTTAATGTTGGGGGGGTAGTATAATTGCAATCTAGTGCTTGGCATTTCCATTTTACCTTCTTTGTTTCCTCAGTCATTTATCGCCTCCTTGTTATGTCGTTTACCCTATGGCTTACCTATCGTTTACCACATAGTGTTGCCTATAAGCCGTTGCCTTCTTTACCTCCTCCTTGCCTCAAGGCTCTGCCTTCCCTTGCCTCAAGGCTCTGCCTTCCCTTGCCTCAAGGCTCTGCCTTCCCTTGCCTCAAGGCTCTGCCTTCCCTTGCCTCAAGGCTCTGCCTTTTACTCTACCTTCTTTATTTTTATTTGTCAAATCCGTAGTTATTTCAAGGGTCTATTGATAGCCCTCCGACTTTGGGTGGGAGATTCCCAAAACCCCGCTAGGCCCCCCAGAGCTGATTTGACCAAGCAAAGAAAAGTGCTAAAATAGGGTATGGACTGGCTACAACTTTTCGGAAACCTCATTAACCGTGTCCCCATCGAGAGGGTCTTGTTTCCCCCGCGGGATAACACCAAGGCGCTGGAGGAGTTTGCGGCTACCCTGACAGCACCTGTAGCCCCAAAAGAAGCCCCCCCAGAGCAAAAGACGACTCCTACTATTACCCAGGAAGCCCAGTCCGGTGGGGTATCTCCAGAGCAACTTATTGATTACCAGAAAAGGGAGATCGGCAAACTGCTCCTGCGCATGGAAAGTCATTATGCCCAGAGGCTGCGGATTAAGGGCATTCCTTGTGATTGTGGCTCAAGTAAGCATCTACTTGACATTGAATCCCTCTGTGAAGAGACTATTCCGATGATTGACAAGCCCCAAGTCTACTATCGTATTACTGACTGGGTGAAGGAAGTTGGCCCCAAGAGTACCGATGAGGCAGCCAAGAGTGGACTTTACGATGTGGAATACCCGACCTTCAGCCACCAAGCCAGAGATTTCAGGAAGGAAATTATAGGCTCAATAGATCCAGCAACTCTGTTCCCCCAGAGACCTGGTGGGGCAGAGCCTGAGATGACCCTCGAGGAGGCTAAGAAGGAAGCTGCTGAAAAGGCAGCTAAACATATAGAACAATTCTGGGGAAAGGAGAGATGATATGGTGCTAACCAAAGAGGAAATAAGCCAGATAGCTACCACCTCCGCCGAGGAGGTGTTGGAAACCTGCCCATGCAAAGTCGGTATTGAGCCGGAGCGGATGCCAGTCCAGGCGATAAAGGACGAGCTGAATGCCCTCCTCTACGATGAAGCGGTACAGAAGGCCTGCGACGCCAAGGACCGGGAGCTCCTCTCCATCGTAGTTGCCCGGGGGAAAGTCGGGATGTTTGACTTCCTCGAGGGCAAAACGGAATGGAAGGTCCGCGGCAAGTGGAAGCGGCCTGATGAGGGTTTCGACATCGAGGAGAATGTTCAACTCGACGTCCAGTTCAAGGATGCCGCCGACGAATGCGTCGGGAAGCGTGTTATCGAGCTGCTCAAGGCCTACAACAAAAAGGCCGTCAGTGAGGCACTTCTCTATGCCAGGACAATGCCTATCGAGGAGGGTACCCTCTAGTACTATTGAACGCATAGTTAACGAGGTATAGCATGGCAAAATGCCCTAACTGCGGTGGACTCCTAGATAAAGACGGCTGCTGCAAGAAGTGTGGTGTTTGTGTACTGAAAGGAGCGAAATGAGAGGCGGCGTAACCAGTGGCGAACCCGGAGCCAATGAGGGAGTTATGAATCAAGAAGAAGATCAGGTTACTGCTGAGGATATCGGAAAGGTTGAGGAAGTCCTCGGTGGTGAAGAAGAGAAACGTCAATGCCCCGAATTCACCATGGAGGAGTGGATCCGCCAGGATGATCCTCTAAAAGATGACCCTGACTATTGTCGGCCATGCCGGCTTCAGGTACCAGCAAACTGGTACTTCAATGAGTTGAAAGAGCGAGGCCACAAAGACCTGGCAGCCTCTCTTGAGAAGATAGCCGGTAAGGAAGATGACCCAGAGCTGCCCTTGACACTCTGCAAAGAATTCGATAGAATTAAAGCTGTAGTGGAGGAGCCTTTACGGGAAAGATTGAAAGATTTTGATTGTGCAACCCAGTCTTTCAATCCAGATGATGTAGTCGAAGACGAGCAGCAGCAGCATTAAAATCTCATTGAGGAGGGTACTCAAAGTGGCAAAGATTAGAATGGCTCAGGTAGCCGGGCTACCAATCCGAACCCTCCGGCGAATGGTGGGGATTCCTGCCCATAGGCCAAGTGCTTTCAATGCTTGCATTGGAGCGGCTCTGAAGGGTAAGAAGTATCCCACGCCTCCAGTCGGAACGGGCGGACAGCAAGACAAGAGGATCCAATCTGCCTTCACTAGTGCAGCTCGTAGCTGCGCCGGCAGAGGGTAGAGGCATAATTTAGCTCTCCACTAAAAAACAAGAGTGCGGTTCACTTTCTCGGCCGCACTTTTTTCTTTTCCCTTGCAGCTAGACTATACCAGCAGGCAGCATTGTGACAGGATTGCCACAGACTGCAACCGGATACTACCCTGAGCTTCGACTCGTCTTCAGCGGTGACCTTAATAGGGGCGATCACTACAGATACCTCAGCCTTTTCGGCCTCTGGAGCAGACAAAAATTCAGCACAAATACCAATAGTAGCTTCAATTCGAACCTCCATCATTTCCCCCTTTTTGTGCCTAGCATCCATTCCCTCCAGCAAACCTCACAGGTGCCGCTGAGCAGGTGGTCAAATTTGCCATGGCATATCATGCACTCGAGGTCCTTTCCCCGTTCAATAACTGCCTGTTGGCGCATTGCTTCAATGCGCTCCTCCTCCCCAGACGGCTTCGGATGTTTGGCAAGCCATTTCGAGTTAGCAACCTCTGCTCGACTTTTCTTGAGCTCTTCGGCATCGCCCCCTTTGGCCTCTATATCCGCTATCATCGCATCAATTTCCTGTATGCTAAGTTTAACTATAGCTGGCATATTACTTTCTCCCTTTCTCCTTCTTGACCCGCGCGTAGGCTTGATTAAGAAGGCTCATTGCTTCAGCATAGCCGCCTTTGTCTGGATGAAAGATTACGGCTAGATTCCTATAATTTCTCTTTACCTCTTCCAAACTCGCTGTCTGAGGGAGCCCAAGGACAGCGTAGGCATCAGCCAGGGGCATCCCATCATCCGGTGCCAGTGCCGTCTCACCCGGGGGCAGCTCTCGAGGCCGACCCTGAAATTCCTTAAGCCAGGCCGCGATCGGCCTTCCGGTCAGCTTTTCAAATGTCTCATTGACTAAATCACGGAAGCCAGCGATGGTATCAAAAGCGTCTTGTAGTTCCGTCCTTTTTTTGCGTCTTGCCATAGCCCAATTATACCACCCCGGCCAGGGCTTGGAATTGATATAATTAGCTCTTATTTAATCTCCAAATTCAATTCTCATAGATATAATATTCTTATTTTTTATAGATATCAATATATTCTTACAAGAATAGTTTAGCATATATGCTATAATAGCTAATCAAAAAATTGGGCTATTTTAGGATCTCCAGAATTTTTTGGCATTGCCGCTTAATCTGCTCCTTCAGCTCGGCCGGCAGCTCAGCCAGGGTCTTGCTGTCCACCAGCTCAATGGTGGCCTCCTTGCTCCCCCGGCCCTTGCCGCTTAGCCGGTCCAGGCGCCAGATGGGGGCATGCTCGACATCCATCTTGTCAAAGCGCACCTCTCTGGGTTCCCCGGTCCTTTGGCTTACTCCGAAACTGACAGTCCTGATCCAGCCGCACATCGGGCAGGCAAGCCTCTCCACCGGGTTCCGCCTCTCCCTCTCAGTGTCTTTGTAGCTCATCAAGACCTCCCTCCAGTTTTTCTCTCAGCAAATTGAGCCTTTTTAGCTCCGCCTTTATTTCCTCTGCTTGTGAGGCAAATCTTCTCCCCCCACAATGGCCGCACTTAGGGTGGGGGACTCTGGAGAAATAAAGATGCCCACAGTTCAGACACAATACGGGGCGCTTAGCAACAGTAGTTAAGGCTTTCATATTACCTCCAGAACTCCAGCAGCGGGTGCTTCTCAAAGATTTCTTTATCAGACTCGGCCTCCTCGGTTACCACCGTGGTTCCCTCCAGGCCGACAAAGTGGCTAGCGTGATAGCGCATATCCATGGCAAATTCCCTCTCGACACCCTTCCACCTCATAAACGAGTGCACGGTGAAAAGGTCAAGCCCAGACTTATCCAGAAGCGTCTTGACGGTCCTTCTGATAGAGTGCCAGCCCAGCCTCTGAGGCTTCAGTGCCTGCAGCCCGGCGCCGTTTACCACCACCCAAAACAGCTGGGACATCTGGCCAAGCCTGTACCTTTGGCTGAAGTCGTGCGCCTCGAGGTAGGGCTTTATCTCCTCCGGTATCAGGTGGTACCTTTCCCTGCCGGACTTAACGGTGCTGATGAAGATGGTGTTTGCCTCAAAATCCAGGTCCCCGGGCTCCAGGTCGCACATCTCCTCCCGCCGCAAGCCATAGACAGTGGACAGGGCCAGAAAACAGGCTGGAGCACTCGCCAGTTTGCCGCTTTTGGCTGCCTCAATCATTATTCTGATCAGCTCGGGGTCAAGAGCCGGCTTGTATTCATCCCGCTGCCCTATTTGTGGCCCCTCGCCGCGGCGGAAGGGCCACTCCAGCCTGTTAACGTTAAAAAGCGTCCTGATCACCCTGAAGGCAAAGTTAATCGTGCCTGGTGACTTTCCCCGCCTTTTAAGCTTGGCCAGGTATTTGTTGATGCTCTCCTTGTCCAGGGCAGCGGCTGAATCCAGGAAGTTACTGGCATAGCTCACATAATGGTTGCGGTACCTGTCATCAGGCAGATTGGAGGCGTATTTTTGAAGGAGGTCGTCTCTTTCGCTCATGCAAACTATTCTAGGCGGAATGTAAACGAATGTCAAAGGCGGAGCGGCCGGCACTGTTTGACTTCTAGTATATTACTAGGAGTATATGACTAGGGGGTCAGCGGTTCAAGTCCGCTCTAGCGTCCTGGTCGCTAGACTACCGGACCCGAACCGGTAAAGAGGTTATTTAGTAACCCTATCCCCTAAATAAGCAGCGTTCTTACCAAGGACGGGGGGACTTGACAAGCATCCTTAAATAATGCTAGTCTAGGGTAGAATTATTAAGGGGGTGGCAGATGGAAATTAAACTACCGACTAAAATAAGGGGAAGACCGAAGAAAGGGCAAAAGGAAGCATATCTAGCCGAGCTTGAGGCATTTGCGAAACAGATACAGGATGCTGCCAAATCTGCCCGGCAAAAGGCTTCGAGCAGAGGGTGGTGCTATTTGCTTGAGGGATTCGGGGTTATTGATAAATCCCAGTTCGATGCCTGCGAAGGATTTATCAACGAGGCTCGCAAAGAGGGTATTCTGCCAATAGATTTTGTCCTGGAAGAAGCGGCTAGGGCTTTTGATGGGTTAGAAACAATAGATGACCGAGGTCCCAGGCAATTTTTGGCAGACTATCTTGAAGGTGCGAAGGATATTTACCGGATGTATGAAGGCGTGTCCTTCTGGGAAGCCCAGCCGGTCTACATCCAGATGCTTGTAGAAAAGATAGACTTAAAGCAATTATTCAGGAAAATAACCAGGAAATACCATATCCCCATAGCTACCAGTCGGGGCTGGTATAGTATCCTCCAACGGGCTGAAATGGCAAAGCGATTTAAGTTTTGGGAAGAGCGAGGCAAGGCACCGGTTCTGCTTTATTGCGGCGACCATGACCCAACCGGTCTTCAAATTAGCGAGGCCCTAATAAGTAACTTCTGGGATATAACCAAGGGCACAAAATGGGAGCCGACAGATTTAATAGTGGACCGCTTTGGCTTGAACTATACCCTGATTATGGAAGCCAATTTAACCTGGATAGACAATCTAATATCGGCCAGTGGCAGGCCCCCGGACCTAAAGAAGGCATTTGTGCGGGATTACATTGCCCAATATGGTGAGCGAAAGGTGGAAGCTAATGCCTTGGTGATCCGCCCAGATTTAGCTGAGGAACTGGTAGAACAGGCCATCTTAAAATATGTGCCCGAGGATGGCTTTGCGAAATACCAATATGCCAAGCTAGAAAGGCAAGGCGCGGTTAGAGACCTTCAGGATAAAATAGGTCTTGAGTCGACTTTAGATGATTTGATAGTCGAGCTAGAGTAACAACGTTCTTATCGAGAACGCTTGAAGAAAATAAACTGGAGGTTAATATGTGGAGACCTAAAGACGACTGGGAGAAGAACCGAGATTATTGGCTCAATACTGTTGGCGGAAAGTTTGCTGACTCTGGAGAAGCTATGGAGGCGAGTGTTATTTATGAAGCTGGCGCCGATGCTCAGGGGGAGGCTATCCTGAAACTATGCGAAGAACTCCAGGATGGTGTCAAGGACTCTGAATGTTTTAGCTATGGTGGGCCAACAATGTGCGAATATCGTTGTTTACCTGGGCTTATAGAGATATTGAGAGGAAAACAATGTTCCGGGGCAGAACGCTAAGGAGGGAGAAATATGGGAGATAAGGAGCATTTATTGAATTTCAGGATGGGTGACGATGAACACGTGGTGAAGTTTAGGATAGAGAAAGATGAGAATGGAAGGTCTTATATTGTGTGCGCAAGCCAAGAAGAAAGAGAAATTTTTGAGGCCATCTTTATAGATTGGGTTCATAGAGGTTATATGGAACCAGTCGGGATTAGGTATGGGGGGCTTTCGTACCGATTAACAGATTGGGGCAAGCAACATTTTAACGATATTATGAAAGTAAAAGACTTTTGACCCGGGGCATCGATATCCCCCAGGGGCAAATCTCCCTCAGCGTTCTGAGGGAGATTGTTTATCAACCTCACCCCCTTAGTCCCCCTCTCCTTTTCAAGGTGCTATACCATTGACCCTCTCTGGAAACCGCCCAGATTTTGATTCTGGTACGCCTCAGCCTCGAAAATGAGTTGCCCCGTGGGGCAACTAGCTTTGGAAATTTCTTTTTGCCTTTCTCGGCTCCAAGCCTACGGGCTTGAAAAGAGGCGAAATGAGGACCTAGAGCCTTAGGCGACCCCCAAATCCCCCTTAAGAGTCGCTGCCAACTTTAGAGATTGCCCAAGATTTCCCTTGACAAAAGCCTTGAAAGGTGTTAGATTTTAGGGTATGGCAAAGTATGATAGCGTAAGAAAGCTGGAAAGAAACAGGCTACTGGTGGAGTACCGGGGAAAGCACCCCGAGGCCAGCTGGGCTGAAATCGGGGGACTCTTTAAAATCTCTGGCCAGCGAGCCTGGGAAATATGCAACATTGAGAAAAATAAGCAGGCCACCGGAAAGCCGGTGGCCTGACAAAGGGGCCAGAGGCCGTGCAAACCTCACCACCTTTATGTCATCTTACCACAGCCTCAAGCTTCTGGTCAAGATTTATAGCCAGTGAAGGGGGTGAGCTATGGCTGACAAAATGGCTGAGCTGAGGGCTGTCCTGCAGGAGCTGTCACCGGCGGAGCTGCGGTTGCTGCTGCGGTTTGCTGAGTTCCTGGCAGAAGAAATATTGGAAGGGAGGAAATCATGACCACACAAGCGCAGTCTCAGGGGCTGGGGCCTTTTAAACAGCGCGGGTTTACCTTGGAGATTCGGGACTCCCATACCCTCTTCCTGGTACACGAAAGAAAGTTCGTTGCCCGGCTCGACCGGCTGGGCGCCACTGAGGAGATCCTTCAGAAAGAGTGCGCCCGTCACCTTATCGATAAGCATGACTGGGGTGGGTGCCTGTAGCAGAGAGGAGGCACCTGAACATCGGGAACCCAGGTAGTTCTACCCTGTCCTTGGGGAGGGTGGTAAGCAAATAACTAAAAAAGGAGATTAACCTATGAAACGTTTACTCAAGAAGAGATGGCACAGCATACCTGTAGCTTTAGTGTCAGCATTGCTGGTATTAGTCCTGGTCGCCGGTGGCGCCTTTGCTGCTATTAACCTTAGTGAAGACCAGACTATCACGCAGACAGTTGAAAACTGGGAGTATGGTTCTATCACTGTTGCTCAGCCTGACCTTGAGTTGTCTAGTATGAAAACTGGCGAGAGCTACAATGAAGCCCACGACATAGTCTTCATAGATGCTGTAACAGTGGTGGTGGGGGAAGATGGTAAAGGCAAATGGTTACATCTAAAGCTCGACAAGGCTAGTGCCAGCCCTTACTACGATATGTATGGAGTAAGTCTTGTGGACACTGTGGAGCTAATGGATCGTTTTCTCAGTGTACAATTCGGCATGAAAACAATTGATGGGGTACCAATTCCTGATGTACTCGACTATAGCGTCCAGCTAACAGAAGCAGGAACCTACACCTTTAACGAATATATTGTTGCAACAGCAGGAGACGCCACAGGCACCGCACAGGTAAAAGTCACTATAAGCCTAGAAGACGATCCAGCACCATAACCAATTAAGGGAGCAATGCTTACCGCTCTCCCCAAGGACAGTAGGAAAAGGAGCTAGCCCTGGAGATGAAATGATGCCAAACCAGTATACCAAGAAAATTGACCCCCTAGTCCGCTTCTGGCAAAAGGTTGAAATTCAGGATAACGGTTGCTGGAACTGGACAGGCAATATTAACTGGAAAGGTTATGGCGGTTTCAGGTTCAATAGCCATTGGGTGAAGGCGCACCGATTTGCCTATGAATTTCTTGTTGGCCCCATTCCTGAAGGCCTGCAAATTGACCATCTTTGCAGGAATCATCGCTGTGTCAATCCAGCCCATATGGAACTGGTAACAACACAAGAGAACATACGCCGGGGTAATCATCATAATTCTGCAAAAACTCATTGCTCTCAAGGGCATCCCTTTGACCTCTTTAACACTTACTTTTGGCAAGGACATCGAGAGTGCCGGGCTTGCCACCGAGAGCGAGCCCGGAAACGGTATGAAGCGTCTATATCAAAATAAAGGAAGAGAAATATGAAAAGGATATTGATACCAATACTAATTTTGGGTCTGCTGCTGATACCTTTAGCAGTTAGTGCAGCCTCGGGCGTTCCTCTTATCAGTGCAACTCAGACCATCACGCAGGAAATTATTCCACGGCCTTCTTCAGGGGGTGGTGGAGGTGGAGGTGGAGGCGTCGATAGAACCCCGCCCCGAATTTCAGACATCTGCCTTTGTCCTGAGGGGGTTACTGAAACCACTGCTTATATCTGCTGGGTGACTAATGAGAAAAGTACTAGTCAGGTAGAATACTGGTCTAGCCCCAGCGTGCTATCACCGCTTGATGAGACCTTCGTCATCAAGCATCAAGTTCACCTTACCGGCCTGACCCCGGGTACCACCTATAACTACAAGACAATGTCCAAGGACAGGGCTGGTAACCTAGCGGTATCTGCCGTAAATACCTTCACTACCCAGGGAAAGGCACCCGCTGCCGCCTTCTCCAGCAGTGACCTGTCCATAGTCCCCAGTGAGGTCGATATCGGGGAAGGGGTAACCATCAGTATCGCAATTACCAATATCGGTGACCTTGCCGGCAGCTATGCATTGATGCTCAGGATAGACGGTGTAGCAGAGGAGATCAAGAAGATAACACTTGATGCTGGTGCCAGCGAAGAGGTGGTCTTCACCACGGCAGAGGATGTGGCTGGTAGCTATTCAGTGGAGGTTGATGGACTCAAGAGTTCATTTACGGTAAAGGAAAAGCCAGCTCTACCAACAGCTCCACCACCAGAGGAGGCACCACCGGAAGCCAAACCACCAGTTCCCTGGCCATTGATTGGCGGCATATTCGGGGGAGCCATTTTAATAGCCGCGGTAGTCATATATTGGCTGTGGCGAAGAGGTAAACTATGGCAATAGAAGGAAAAAGGGGCTGTGGGTACCGCAAAGTTAATGCCCTCTATATAGTAGGCGATAATGCCCCCCACGACGCGTGCGATAGAATGCCATTTCCGTTGACGGTTTGTCCTGTCTGTGGGCAAGGCATAAAGGTATCGCGGGGCTTTACCA